>ENA-OSEO01002652-OSEO01002652.1-sediment-metagenome-genome-assembly--contig:-NODE-2652-length-24136-cov-4.190573_pt1 | contig 24136 bp, 21 predicted proteins | sample MGYA00237883_ERZ534232 | MGnify/ENA metagenome assembly ERZ534232
GAAGATGGAAAAACCTGGACTCTGTTCTCCTCGCGGCTGAGCAATGCCGCCTCTTCCAACCAGGAAATGGCCGTGCGAACCCGTGTATCATCGGTGGCGGAATCACGATTGAATACACCCTCTTCCTCCTCGGCAAGAATCTCGCCGGCCGTCGCCACCACTTCACCGCCCAGTCGCTTCTTGCGATCCAGATTTTTCAACGATTTGAGGATTGCCTGGATCTCGTTTCGGCTGAGACGGGAGTACGCCGACATTCCGAACTGTTTTTCTACATCCTCCGGGGTATAGAGCAAAACACAATGAGCCGCCAGCCGGTCACGGCCGGCCCGCCCCGCCTCCTGCAGATAATTTTCCAGGGATCCAGGGATATCAGCATGAATAACCAGCCGCACATCAGGTTTGTCGATTCCCATTCCAAAGGCGTTAGTGGCCGCTATCACGCGTAACTCTCCGGAGATAAAACGGGATTGAACGCTTTTCTTGGTTTCCGGCTGCAGACCTGCATGAAAATGAGCGGCAACCATCCCCTTTTCCCGAAGAAACTCAGCTACCTGTTCAGTACTCTTTCGGGTGGCACAGTATACAATTGCTCCACCACTTGTCTCCGGAGGCAGGTGTTGCTCCAAAATCTGATGAATATGGGCGAACTTCTCCCCAGATGATGTCGGCACTACGGAAAAATCAAGATTAGTTCGATGCGAACCTCCATCATAAAGCGTAAGAGTGATCCCGAGTTTATCTTCAAAATGATTTAGGATATCATCCACCACATCAGGTTTGGCAGTGGCCGTCAGACAGAGGATAGGAGGAATGGAGTTATCAACGGCCTTTTCCTTGATAAATCTTCCCACATAACGATAATCAGGACGAAAGTCATGGCCCCACTTGGAAAGACAATGCGCTTCATCTATCACCCAGGCACCGATTTCCCTCTGGGCAAGCACGTTCCTCAACCCTTTGTTTCGCAACTGCTCGGGAGATATGATCAAGATCCCCACATCGCCGAGCCGGACGCGATCTAACACATCAGCTCGCTCCGGCATCGACAGCAGCCCGTTGACAGCCGCACAGCAGGTAATGCCTCTTGCTTCGAGCCCGGCAACCTGGTCCGACATCAAAGCAACCAAGGGTGAAATAACAACGGTTAGCGCCCCGGTTTTGTCATAACGAGAAAGAGCCGGTAATTGATAACAGAGTGATTTGCCGGTACCGGTCGGTAGAATTCCCAAGACATGTTCACCGCACATCGCCGCTTCTACAATAACCTGTTGTAGAGGAATGCCACTGACATCGGTAGGCTCCGGTCGAAAATCATCAAAACCAAACCAACGCTTGAGCTCTTTACGGGCGTCATGCCTCTGCCTGCACCAAGTGCATGTAGGATCGTCGCAGACGCTATCCCGCAGACGCTTTACCATTGATCCAGCTTCAGGAAATTGATGGCGGACCCACGGTGGCATCACCGAATTTCCTCCACTCACCGACAACCAGGCCAGCGTATAGGCCAAGGCCCATCCATTCGGTGGGATGGATTCAAGAATTTCCTGTGCTTGAGTTCTGCACGAATTATTATTCAACAGCTGCCTGATTACATCGCGGGCTTTATCATCCGCAGGTCGTGCTTTCTGCCGTACCATTGCAAAGAGGGCATCAACTGCTTTGTTCTCGCCTGAGGAAGATTCCTCCACCGTGGTCAACCAATGCCAAGCGGTAAGTAATTCCGGAGATGTTTTCTGCAGAGCCTCACACTGGTCACGAAACAGTGAGATTGTCAGTCGCGCGTCCAGTTCCGGATCATTCAGGCGCCCACGCTTGAGCTGTCCATCTTGATAGTGCTTGACCAAATGATGATAAGGGTTGCGGGGATACGCCAAAGGATTGAGGCGCAAAGTATCTATCGATGGCTTGGTAAGGAATTGTAAATCAGGCTTTGCAGCGGAAAGATGCGGGATGTCAAAGGCTATGATGTTATGGCCTAGCAAAAATGCTATGCCCCTGGCAAAGTCATCGAGCTCTGACAGTGCCCCTTTTAAATCTCCTTTCCGATAAACGTAGGCCAGCCCAGTTTTTCCAAGGATACCGGCAAAAGAATGTACCCGGCTATCATTCTTACCAACCTCGAGGTCAATTGATAGGCAGTTGGGGGAGAACCCTGAAGTATCAGGCGCCCCTTTTTTATTTTTCAAAATCAAATTATGTACTCATTTGATTGATAGCTCATATATGAATTATTTCGTCTTTGTCAAACCAACCTTGCTCAAGAGTATAATTTTCGACCTTTTGAGGCTCTTTGGTATATGCAACAATAGCTAGGCTTTCTTCCGCACGGCTGCAGGTGACATAGAAAAGCCGACGGGTACGATCAATGCTGGTTTCTTTTCCTTCCTCCAAATTCTGGAGGTCTGCCGGTGTCGGTTCCTTTGCTCCAAATAACTTCTCGTAACTAAATAAAAAACCACGAGCCTCATCGTCATCAAGAATTACCATAACGCGTGGGAATTCCAACCCTTTTATCCCTTGGTGAGTTCCAAAACGAGATTCATCAGATATGTATCTGACATATTCCTCAAATTGGCTAAATTTGCATTGTAGTGCGTTGTCCCAAGCATCAATCACCGAATCTTTTTCAGATTCATCATCGTGCTCTTCCAAAGGTGTTTCATGGTTATCGTTTAATCGTTTCGCTATTGGAAGCAAAGTCTCAGATATCAGAAAAACTCTACTACGATAAACTTCTTTCAGTACATCACTGAGAGATGGGTCGGCATCATTATTCCATAAAGCAAACAATGCATTAACTGCCTTATTTGCTTTGCTTATTTGTTCAATCTGATCTGGGGCGTCCTTTAATTGATCTTTATTGATAAGCGGAGAATTTTTCCTTACTATTCTTGTAGCTGAAAATTCATCTCCTTCTTGCTTTGCTTTAACCAAGGGCAATACCTGTTTTGCGAATAAAGAAACTCCAGGCAAGGTACCATCAAGCAAACCAGTCTTTAATTTATTGACACCATACAATGGTTCAAAGAACACCGAAAATCCACCGCGATTAGCCGCCATGTGGTGCTCTAATGTCAATACTTTTACATCAGATTGAGACGGGTTACTCCATGCTTGGTCATTGGTTAGCCCCGCCATTTGTGCAGAGATTTCAGATTCAACATTTGCCTTATCAACCGAATTAGCCGTATCTATAATGAACAAACGGACATGACCGTTTTCCTCTTTATTTGCTGTTTGAGTCTGGCTATCAGCACCAGCGCGAATTTTATTGATAAGTGTAATAACTCGTTTAGGGCATCTGTAATTGATTTCTTTTGCGGGCTTTGCCCATGAATCGGGGATACACCAGCATGGGGTATTAAAAAACCGGCAAACCTACGAGATAATGACACCAGAATCTGTGGGTAGAGATTCTTCCAATATTGTTCTGGGCAGGCACTCGGGAATGCATGGTTTCAAGAAAAGGCTTTCCGAATTGGGACTTGTTTTATCAGATTTAGAAATCAAATCCGCCTACAAAAGGTTCTTAGAGATTGCAGATCGTAAGAAGGAGATATTTGATGACGACCTTTTCTCCATTATCAGTGAGGAGCTAGGTAAACAGCAGGCTACCTATGTATTAGACTATTTCAATATAATCTCCGGCAATGTCTCCCTGCCCACAGCGACAGTGAGAATTAAAACAGAAAAGGAATCTTTCGAGGAAGCAGCTACGGGGGATGGTCCTGTAGATGCTATCTTCCGAGCCATAGATAGGGCAATAAAGGTTTCCCCGATTCTAAAGGAGTACACAGTACAAGCCGTTACTCCAGGTAAACAGGCTTTGGGGGAGGTTTCCGTGGTCCTGGAATTCGATTCCTGCCGATGCTCCGGTCGGGGTTCTTCCACAGACATCCTGGAGGCCAGTGCCAGGGCTTATGTTAATGCCCTAAACAGGTACAGGCTCCTCTGCCGGGAACCCAATGGGAAGTAGAAAGAGATCCTAGGATTATTTAATGCAAAAGGCCTTCAAAATATTCCCTTGGGAATTACCTCGAAGGCCTTTTTTGGAAAACAAAAAAATTCAAAATCTCTTTAGTCCCTAGGGGAGTCGAACCCCTGTTTGAAGACTGAGAATCTCCCGTCCTAACCACTAGACGAAGGGACCATAGACTGTCCGGGGAGGACTCGAACCCCCAAAACAAGAGCCAGAATCTTGCGTGTTACCATTACACCACCGGACAATTATCCTCGGCTAAACTACTAAAAGCTTTCTCTTTTGTCAAGGTAGAATAGCCCCTTTATAAACAGTTTTTAATCACTCACCATGGTATTCTATTAGTGTTGTTATTGTGTATTCCGACAGTACCTTTTCATAATCTAAAAAGGGTAGACCTACAACTGCAAATATATCTGTCACTTTTGCTCCTCCCGTAAGGAAGAGTTCTGCGGCAGCTTTTAAGGTACCTCCAGTGGCAATTAGATCATCCACCAGAAGAATCCTTCCTCCCTTGGGTACATCCTCTGCGTGAATCTGAATTTCATCCTCTCCATATTCCAGGGAGAAACGCTTTGTCAAGGTTTTCCCTGGTAATTTACCTTTCTTTCTTACTGGGATTAAAGGCACCCCAAGCCGGTGAGCACAGGGAGCTCCAAAGAGAAAACCCCTAGCCTCTATGGCGGCTACGGCATTAAAACCAGTATTTTTATACCTTTCTGCCATCTTATCTATACAGAAGGAGAAAGCTTCCGGATTTATAAGAATACTGGTGATGTCGTAGAAAAGAATCCCCGGTTTGGGGAAATTGGGGATCTTCCTGATTGCCAGATCCAGATCGTACTCTCTTTCCTCTTTAGCCATCTCTTTTCCTGCCTTTAGTGCAATAGTAAACCCTCCAGGAGTAAGGGAGGGCACAAGAGATAATATTATTTACCTTTAAAGCTGTCAATCTTTTATATAAAAGGATGATAAGCCCTTATAAGAAGAAAGAACCTAATCGCATTGAAAATAGTTTATTATCCTTGAAAAATCCATGAACCTCTTTTATTCTGATAACTATGGCAATAATACTACCAATAGCTAGTGGAAAGGGAGGGGTTGGTAAAACCCTTCTTGTATCCAATCTGGGGGTTTCCCTTGCCCGGAGAGGTAAAACCGTTATTTTAGTTGATCTAGACCTGGGTAGTTCTAACCTTCATACCCTTCTTGGAATCAAGAACCGTTTCCCGGGAATAGGAAGCTATATCTATAAACAGGAAAAGAGTCTCGAAGCCTTGATTGTGGAAACTCAGCAGCCTCAGCTTTACCTTATTCCAGGGGATTCCCTTTTTCCGGGAACAGCAAACCTTCCCTATTTTACAAAACTAAAAATAATCAAGGAGATCTCCAATCTTGTGGCAGATTATGTTCTACTGGATCTTGGAGCAGGATCAGCCTACAATACCATAGATTTTTTCCTTACCTCCTTGAATGGAATTATTGTGACAACCCCGGAGACCACTGCGATCCTCAATGCCTATTCCTTCCTAAAAACCGCCTTGTACAGGCTTATGCTGAGAAGCTTTCCCGCGAGGAGTGAGGAGAGATCCCTGATCACCAGTTTTATTATTAACAAGATTGAAGGAACCGGGATCTCCTTTAAAAACCTCGTGGAGGAATTGGAAAGGCTTAATCCCGCCTCCGGGGAAACAGCCCAGGAGCAGATGGATAAATTTTTCCCTAGGGTCGTTATTAATATGGGGAAAACCAGCAGAGATTTGACCCTCGGAGGAAAGCTTCGTCAAATTGCCAGAAATAACATTGGTCTGGAGATGGAGTATATCGGGTACATTGGCTGGGATAATCTGGCAGAACGGGCGGTATTTGACCGTATCCCAACCTCCCTTGCCTACCCTGCCTCTGATTTTTCAAGGAGTGTAGACCTGATAAGCCAGAAGATCCTGTCATCCCCCATACCTTTCCTTCCAATGCTTTACGAAGCTAACGAGGATCTATCTGCCTTAAGCAACGAAATCCCGGAGGAAAAGATAGATATCTCTGCGGGAAAATAAAGTAGGTATTTGCCGCTTCCAGCTAGGGGTAGACTTTTCTTAACCCCGTAACCCTTGCATAGGCATTTTCTGAGAAGGAAGAATTTATCCCATTGCTCAGGTATTGATAGCCGATCCCTGCAACCATGGCTCCATTATCCGTACAAAGCTTAAGGGAAGGGAAATAAACTACTATATCTCCCTTCTGGGCCATGGTATTGCGGAGATAGGAATTGGCAGCCACCCCGCCGCCTGCTGCAACTGTTTTGATTCCCGTATGCGCAATAGCAAGATCAAGTCTTTTAATAAGGATATCTACTGCAGCTTTTTGGAAGGCAGCAGCGATGTTCTCAGGTGATTTGAGGTACTTCCGGTTCCAGAATTGATCCAGTTGATTTATAACCGCGGTTTTTAAACCGGAATAGGAAACATCAAAACTATGCTCCCCTTTATGCAGGCTGGGATCAGGAAAAGAAAAGGCCTCTGGATTTCCCTTCTGGGCTAATCTGTCTATAGCCACACCCCCTGGATATCCAAAATCATAATGTTTTGACACCTTATCAAAGGCTTCTCCGCAGGCATCATCAATCGTGGTCCCCAGCACTTCAATTTCATTAAAAGCCAGAACCCTGCAGATTAAGGTATGCCCTCCCGATACCAGAAGACCTAAAAAGGGATAAGGTATATCATATTCCAGTTGTACTGCATACAGGTGAGCTAGCACATGATCTATAGCAATAAAAGGTTTCTTCAAAACCATGGAAAGACCCTTTGCAAAAGACAGCCCTACCAGAAGACTTCCTACAAGTCCAGGTCTGTTTGTTACAGCAATTCCATCCATATCGGAAAGGGAAAGGCCCGCTTCTTTAAGGGCAAGTTTTACTACTTCGACAATCCATTCCGTATGAGTCCTGGAGGCTAATTCAGGAACAACACCATAGAAATCTCTGTGAATATCCGTCTGGGTTGCTATAATATTGCTCAGAATTCTTTTTCCATCCTCCACCACGGAAGCGGAACATTCATCGCAGGAGGTTTCAATTCCCAGAACCTTCATAAGACTCTTTCCTAAAAATATATTCACTGATCTCCTCAAAGGTGTATCCGTCCTCAATCAGGGAGGGATACAACTCCAGCAGGGTCTCTGCCAGCTCTGAGGATGTGACATGACCAATCATTACTGCTTTTCCCTTCCTCTTTGCAAGGTCAAGACCAAGGGAGAATGCTTTCACTATTGACTCCTTATTCTTATCATTATCCAAGAATGCGCTATCCCTGTACATATATTTGACACCCAACTCTTCTGCAATTTTCTCCCCTACCGGATTGAGAGGGGTTGTTCTACTGTCCAGAAAGATCAATCCCTTTTCCGCACAGAATTCCAGAATATATCTCATCGTTTCTTCCTCGGCAGTAACCTTGGATCCCATGTGGTTATTCAATCCTACAGCTCCTGGTACCTGAGCTAGATTTTCTTCTAAAACCTCAAAGACCTCTTGCCTTGTCATGCCCGAAAGAATTGCCCCCGTCCCGGGATCCTCAGGTCCAAGAGGCTCCATGGGCTGATGCAGTATCACCGTTCTTCCAGCTTCCTGGATCCTCCAAGCAGAGGAAACAGTATTTGCAAGCCCGGGCAAAACAGCAAAGGTAATTTTCCCTGGAAAGGCAAGGAATACCTCTAGATAATCCAGACTATATCCAACATCATCTATTACTAAATAAAGAGAGTACTTTTCCGCAGGCGGTTTCTCCGGCTCCAAGGGTTTTTCCTCAATAATCACCGGTTCCTCTGTTACAGGTTCTTCCGACGGTTTTTCTGTAATTCCTCTTTGATAAACGAGAAGAAATAAAAAAATAAGAGCTGCAAGAACTGCAAGGATTATTCCCAATATGCCGTAGTTTACAGAAGTTCTTTTTTTGAATTTCTTTTTTTTATGGACTCTCTTTTTACCTGAGCGCCCTCCCTTGTCATGTTCCACTTCAGGAACAGTAAGATTTTACTGTACCTTAGTCAAGGGAGTATCAATTATAAATGTACTCACTCAATTCTTCCGCATGTTTTCTTAGTTTTTTCATAGCCCGCATCTCAATCTGCCTTACTGTTTCCGGGGATATGCCTAATTCCTGACCAATATGCTTTAGGGTGTATTTCTGACCGCCATAAAAGGCGAATCTGTACATAAGGATTTGCTTTTCTTTTTCCAAAAGGATCTCCAGGAATTTCATTGTTTCTTCCCGCATACTCCTTTTAACCAATTCCTTATCCGGATCATAGGTCGTGTCTTCATAAAGATCCAGAAGATTTCCAGAATCCAGACTGGTTTCACTATCCAGGGATACAACGGAATTGGATATGTTCATAAGGGACGCTACATCCTCCTCCTTCATGTTTACTTCCTTGGCTACCTCTTCCAGAGTGGGCTTTCTTAGAAACTTCTGACTTATGGTGTAATAGGCCTTTTGAATCTTTTTAAGAGCCTCTTCTTTTCTGTGTGGAAGTCTTATGGATCTCCTTTTGTTTGAAAGGGCTCTTACAATAGATTGTTTAATCCACCAAGCCGCATAGGTAGAAAATCTGACGTTTTTCCTGTAATCGTATTTTGTGGCTGCCTTTATAAGCCCCAGGTTTCCTTCCTGAACAATATCCAGGAAATTCACATCCGCCGAGGCATAGGCTTTAGAGATTTTAACTACCAATCGTAAATTTGATTCAATCAGTCTCTGCTTTGCTGCTTCATCACCCTGCTCAATACGTTTGGAAAGCTCCAGTTCCTCTTCAAATGTAAGCAGCTTTGCCTTTTTTATTCTATGAAAATACGCTTGTAACAAGTCCTCTGAATAATCTTCCTGCTTCCTGCCCATAGAAATTCTCCTAATAATACTATGCAAGAAGCATGCCAAAGAAATCGAATTAAAAATGACACGATATTTGTTTACAGTATAAGTAATTATTGTAATTTAAAACATAAGGTACTAAAAGGGGTATAATAATGTATTATTTTTTATACAATTGCTGTTAAATAATAATCCTAGAGCCTTGTAAAAAGAGAATTCCCCCTATCCCTGATTGGAAAGCTGTTTGTAAAGCAGTTGAGATATACCAAGATTAGCTGTTTGAGAGATCTTCTTTGCATATTGGTCATAGAGGAGATCCTCGAAAATATCCTCTGCCATACCGGTACCTACAAGTTCCGATTTATCCACAGTGTTACGCATGGAATCCAGCATCTGCTTTATAAAAATTGCTTCGAAATCCCTGCAGACCTGTAAAAGCTTTTCCTTATCCTGATTTTCGGTTCTCAGGGAATTGAGGTTTTGCGAATCCCTTCTATAAAGGGACAGTTCTGTCAGTCCTTGCATCATTCCCTACCCCCTTAGCGTTTCAGACCTGCAGCTATTCCAAGCATATTATCCGAGGTTTGTATCGCCTTGGAGTTAAGTTCATAGGCTCTCTGGGCAACAATCATATTAACCATCTCTTGAACTACAGAAACATTGGACATTTCAAGGAATTTTTGCACCATTTTTCCCATACCATCAAAACCGGGCCTTCCTGCAATGGCATTCCCTGAGGCATTGGATACCTTATAGGTGTTCTCACCTAGGGCCTGTAAACCTGCAGGATTAACAAATCTGTATAGTTCTAGTTGGCCTACCAGGATTGGATCATCGTTCCCTGCAACTTTAACCGTTACCCTTCCATCTTGAGTAATGGTAAGACTATCCCGGACAAAATTCTCCGGTAGGATTACCTCCGGCATTAGACGATAACCATTGGAATTTACAATCTGTCCATTGGAATCAATTTTAAAGGAACCATCCCTGGTATAACCATAAGTCCCGTCGATTAGGAGTATCCGGAAGAAACCTTCCCCCTGAATTGCTAGGTCTGACACATTACCAGTGGATTGGAGTGCTCCCTGGGTAAAGATCTTCTGGGTTGCGGCAACTCTTACGCCATGCCCGACCTGCACACCCGTCGGTACAACGGTAATTTCTGTAGCCGGTGTCCCGGCCACACGGGTAGTCTGGTAGAGAAGATCCTCAAAATCCGCTCTGGTCTGTTTGAAACCTGTTGTATTCACATTGGAAAGGTTGTTTGCAATTGTATCAATATTAAATTGCTGTCCTGTCATTCCAGATGCGGCAGTCCATAAAGAACGCATCATAGCCTTTTCCTCCTAACTACACCCTAACTACTTCGTTTATCAGTTTACCTGCAAGGGTCTCATGGGTTTGAATAACTTTCTGGTTCATTTCGTAAGCCCTGTTAACTTCTATCATTTTAACCATCTCCGTGACAGGGTTCACATTAGAAGCCTCTAGAAAACCCTGTATAACCTTGGTAGAATTCCCCAAATCGGTGGCAAAAGGCTCACCGGATTCTTCTGTTCCCCTCCAGAGGGAGCTACCCTGTTTTTGGAGATACCGCAGCTGAGAAAAATCTAAAACTCTTAAGGTATCCACATACTCGGTGTTTTCCCAGGAGTTCTCCTCCATAGAGACGAGTCTTGTAGGATCCTCAGCAAAGTCCGCATTCTGGAATATTCTGCCTTGGCTGTCCACCACAAAATTGTTCAGCTTAAGCTGTATGGGACCATTTTCCCCAAGAACCGGGTACCCCTCTTTGGTAAGGAGAAATCCCTCCTTGCCTATTACAAAGGAACCGTTCCTGGTGTACCGGAGGCCTTCGGGGGTCTCTATTTCAAAGAAACCCTTTCCATTAAGGGAGAGATCAAAGGGATTTCCCGTTTCCTTGAGGGAGCCTTGGGAAAAAACTGTGTATACCTCATTCAACTCTACCCCGGTACCGAGCTTCCCCACTACCAGAGAACGGTCAACAGAGCCCATAGGAAGGGTGATGATATGTTCATTCATTCTTCTTATGAGCAATTCGGGAAAGGCCTTTCCTACTGGGACATCCTGCTTGTAACCTGTAACATCCACATTTGCAAGATTATTGGAAAGGGCATCCATTCTGTGCATCTGTGCCACCATTCCACTGGCACCGGTGTAGATTCCCCTAAGCATCCCTACCTCCAGAATTCTATCTGCTAATTCGATTATCGGTATTGAAAAAGCATTCTTAAGGAGGTAGGAGAAGAAATTGTATAGGCAAGGAGCTTCTCTCATAGTCAATTTGTCTAGGAATTATCCGGCAAACCGGTTGAAACAGATCTTATCCTCATGGTATAAGGAATCAGGAACAGCTTAAATCGTTTTACAGCAGACAGGATATTTCGCCAGAATAGCTCAGATGGCAGAGCAGCTCACTCGTAATGAGCAGGTCAAGGGTTCGATTCCCTTTTCTGGCTTCCCTTTTCTGGGAAACCTCAGCTTTGGGTTTTGCTCTTTCTTCGGGAATTAACAAATCTTACAAAATCATTGATGTTTCTAACAATAATTTTATCCTGATAGATTTCTATACGCCTTTGGGTGGTAAAGTGGTTAAGCACCTGCTTGCATTTGTCTATGGGCATTCCCGCCCAGTGGGCAATGTCATCTATGGTGGTATTAAAGATCCTTTCGTCTGAGGAAGAATCGAGCCCGCTTTGGGTTTCCCCAAGCATGAGAAATACATCTGCCACCCGGGCCTGAATATCCTCCAGAGTTAGGATCATAAACCTTCGTTTTTGATCGTAAATTCTTTTTGTAAAAAGCTTAAGAAGTTTTAGGGCAATCTGAGGATTTCCCATCATAAGAACATCAAAATTCTCCCGGTTGAATTCCAAAGCCTTTACCTGATCCTGGGCAATGGCGCTGGCGCTTCGGGGAGCCTCTTCTAGAATAGCCATCTCCCCAAAGATCTCCCCGGGATTAAGAATGTCTATTATCTTTTCTATATCATCCATTATTTTTACAATTTGAACCCTTCCGGACTGAATAAGGTAAAAGGTATCTCCGGGTTCATGCTCACAAAAGATGATATCCCCCTTTTGGTAGGTTACAGCAAATCGTTCAAACATTGCCAGATCAAGAGCCATGATTACCTTCCTTTTAACATCCGCAGGGCTTTTTTTGCCTTCCTATTTACCGGTTCATCCTCCGGAGCCATAGAAAGAATCTTTGTATAAAAACCCTCAGCTTTATTTGTATCCCCTTTCTTTTCGTAACAATTACCAACGTAAAACAGGGCATCCAGTAGATCCGGGTGCTTTGGATACCTTTGAATCATACCCGTATAATGTGCTATGCATTTATCGAAGTCGTTCATGGAAAAATGGCATCGGCCAATCTCGAACAACGCTTTTGCAAGATACTCCTCGTCGGAATTCTGTTCTGCGATCTTATTAAATTCCTTAAGAGCTTCTCCATACTTTTCTTGGCTGAAGATACTGACCGCATTATAAAAGGATTTTGCCACATCGTTTAGCTCCCGCCCACGACTTTCAGTGACAGGAGCTGCTGTCCTTGGAATACTTCCCCCCTGTACCGCTGACTCCGATAATTCTATGTTTCTGGTAGCTTCGGAGGCTAACTTGCCCGTTGGATAGAAGGTCAGATACCTTCTGAAAACATAAAGTGCCTGTTTGTATTGCCTTCTTTTAAGATAATACTCACCAATCTTAAACAAACCCTCTTCAGGCCCTGATAGGGATTGTTCTCCCCCTGTGGAGATAAGGTTCCGGACCTGTTTATGGATTCTGCGGAGCTGGTTGGAGAAAACTTTGAGCATTTTCATAATGATGCGGGTATTTTTCATTGCCATAAGCTCGAATTCCGGTACCGTAAAGACCAGCATCTCTGAATCCTGAAGCACTATAGCAGTCTCCTCCTTAGGATACTTTCCCAAGGAGGACTTTACTCCGAAGAATTCCCCAGTTTGAATTAATTCATTTAGTTCCTGCCCTGTTTCTATGTCATTATATTTAAGAACAACCTTTCCACTTTTAAGAATATAGATACTTTCATTCAGGTCGCCCTTAAAATAGACAATGGAATTGGCTTTAAACTGTACCGCTTTCGGCATGATTACTCCCGTTTTATAATTGTAAGTATAAACTAGATCCTTACCCAAGAGAATTGTACTTTCAGCATTCCTAACTGTCAACCGAACGGGATCAGGATTCTCTTTTTATAATATCGGATAATGGTTGGAAAAAAGATAACGGAAAACCGCTGGAATTTTTAGAGTTCCGGGATTGTCACCCTTTTTCCCTTATTGACCAAGACTGTATTATTTGAATGCTTAAAGGAATGATCGATCTTCATACCCATTCAAAAGCCTCCGATGGAGAACTTTCTCCTGCAGATCTTGTAGCCTTAGCTGTTAAAAAAGGGCTAAAGGCCCTTGCCTTAACTGACCATGATACAATAGACGGCCTGGAAGAGGCAGAATACCATGCTGAAAGGGCAGGAATCATCTTTATCCCGGGAATTGAACTGGAAGCAGAGTTTACTAAAGGACAATTGCATATCCTTGGATTAAACCTTACAGATAGAAAAAGAGATTTTGAAAAGCAGGTTCAGGTGCTTCAGAAGAAACGGCACCAAAGGAACCTTTCCATCCTGGAAAAAATGAACAATGCCGGGATCTCTGCGGAATACAAGGAGATAATAAAATATTCTACTGGCCTTGTAGGGAGACCTCATTTTGCCAAGTATCTTCTTGAAAGGGGAATTGTAAATACCCTACAAGAGGCTTTTGATCGTTATCTTGGAAGCGGAAAACCTTTTTACATCCCTAAGGAAACGCTCCCTCTAGAGGAGATCCTTTCTTTGATCCGAGAAGGAGGTGGAAGATCGGTTCTGGCACATCCTTCATCCCTGCGGCTATCCCTGGACCAGATAGAAACACTTTTGCCCAGTTGGAGGGAGATCGGGCTTATGGGAGTTGAGGCTTATCATCCCAAGGCAAAACCTTCCTACTGCAGGAAACTGGAGATTATTGCCAGGAGGCATGGTTATTTTATTACCGCAGGTTCCGATTTTCATGGTACATCTAAACCGGAGAGAAGACTGGGTAGGTCTACAACAAAACACAGGAAAATATCGGATAGCTACTACTTTGAACTAACTGGAAGGGAATTGCCGCAGTAAAAAGATTTTTTGTTTGCATCCTGGTATAGGACAAAGTATCATCAAAATACAGGGGAAGATCATGCAAAAACAAAATTCCAAACCTTCAAGGATTATTCCTTTTATCAGGGATTTTTTGACCCTGCTTCTGATATTGATCCTTTCAGCACTCTCCGCTGCTATTATCTCCTTTCCCCTGGGGCTGTGGGCTATAAAGGACAGCAATTCCTTTACTTGGGTAATGCTGGCGCTTTTAATAGTTCTTTTTCTTGTTTTACCCTTGAGAAGGTTTGTCATTGGGAGAAAAACTGAAAAATTTCATAACTGAAAAAGGATTTGTATGAGGATATGCATCTGTTTAGCCCTCCTTTTTTTCCCAGGAATCGCTTTTCTCTATGGAGAAGGCAATCTTCAGGGTTATCCTCTTATAAAAGAACTTTCCAGAAACGACCTTTTTTTTCGGCAGTTGGAGGAGGATGTTGCCCTATTCTACAGAAATCAGAAGGCAGGAAAACCGATCCCGCCTCCCCTGCTTTTTCGCTATCAGGTTAAAGCCGGAGAAAATATATACACCCTAGCAGCCCGATTGAATCTTCCCTATGAATCGATTGCCCTTATAAACTCTATAAATAAACCAGAGGATCTTCTTACAGGAAGAGAAATAGTAATTTTAAATATTCCCGGACTTCCAATACCGAAAATCCCTGAAACAGATCTGGAATTACTAATTCATTCCTGGAGAGACCTTTCTTTGGGCATTCCAATAACAGTTAGGGGCAAGGAGGAACAGGGGAGAGATTTTTTACTGTTACCTGGAGAGAGGTTTCATACCTTGGAGCTTTCCTATTTTCTTGGAATCCTTTTCAGATTCCCTTTGAAAAAGGCCAATCTTTCCTCTGGTTATGGATACAGACAAAATCCCTTTGGCGGAGGGGATCTAACTTTTCATCATGGAATCGATCTTGTAGCACCTGTGGGGACAGAGGTTTACCCAGCCCGGGAAGGTAAGGTAATAAATAGGGGATTTGATCCTGTATACGGCAATCTTGTAGTATTATCCCACCCGAATGGATATGAAACCCTCTATGGTCATCTGGATTCTATTTTTGTCCAGTTGAATCAAAGCATAAGTTCTAATATGATTCTAGGTACAGTGGGCAATACAGGGCTTTCTACGGGACCCCACCTCCATTTTGAGGTAAGAAGGAACGGAGAAACCACCAATCCCGCTCTACTATTACCAGGAATAAAGTGAATATGAAAAGGGTTTGTATTTTTATAATGTTTTTATCTCTTTCCTCCCTTTCCCTCTACTCGGAGACTGTTAGAGGGATTATAAAAGGCTTTTCCCTAGCCTCGGGTTCAGAAAATCCTCCCATTACCCTGAATCTTGAAGACCTCCTGGTCATTATGCCGCCTGAAGAACCGGAACTTTATCTGGGCATCGAACTTGAATTAAGGATTCCAGCTGCAGTACAAAGATACAGGGACAGTTTTGTCTTTTATCTTTATAGTAATGTCAATCCTGTTCCAGAAGCGGAGACTCGTAACTACAATGCTGAAAGGGCACTCTTCGAGATAATCCCTCCCATTAGAAGAGCCTTTTACCAACTTCCTTTAAAGATTAATCATGGACTGGCCAGTTCTGTAGGAACCTCTGTTTTAAATAGAATAATCCTGCCTAAAGACTACCCTCTCCTCTTAACTATTCTCCCAGTAATGAAGGGCATCCCTTCAGAGGTATTGAAAAGCTCCTTTGAAGTTATAATCCGCCCAATCCTTGCCCCTCTTGGGCATCTTAGCTTGAAGATCAACACACCGGATACACCTTCTCAACCTTACAATCTCTTTATAGATGAAGAATCTGTTAGCCTGGGAGATAGCGACTTACCCCTGGCTCCTGGAATTCATAACCTTAAAATAGAATCGGATTATTACAGGAACAAATATCTCTCCTTTACAATTGAAAAAGGAGTAGTTACGGAATTGAGTCTGGAGTTGGAGCTCCTAATCCCTCAGATTATTGTAGAGGCTCCAAGAGGTACAGCTATTTTCCTGGATGGAGAAAAATTCAACACTCCCACCGGAGTACCTACCCAGATATCCGAGGGAGCACATACCATTCTATTCCGGCTTGGCGACCATAGTATCAGTAAAAAATTCACCCTTCAGAAGGGTGAAACAAAAACAATCTCATTATTCTTAGATATTTTAATTCAAGATAATTAACTTTTTTAAGGTTCCGTCCGATATTAAAACTGTCGGGTACATTAATATAGTTCCCCTCCCAGTTTACTATATTATGACCGACACCTAACAAAGTGGCCGATTCTTTCTCCAAGAATCGGCCTTTTTTTTACCCTCCTGCTCACGGGTAGTATGAGCTTGACAAAAAATCCCCCTCTACATACTGTAGGGTCATGAGGTTTTCCAAGAAACAGCTCCGGGTAATAAGAATTCTTATCATTACTGCTGTGCTTCTAGCAGCCCTAGTGGGGATCAGTCTGGGAATTGCACTGGCGGAGACACGAAATATACAGATGCGCCAGCAGATCGGGGAATACAAGCCCTCCATTCCCTCACAAATTCTTGATATAAATGGCGATCTAATTACCGAATTCTTTGCCGAGGAGAAAAGGGATATTGTTCCTGTGGAAGAGCTCCCTAAAAACCTTATCTATGCCCTGATAGCCCGGGAGGATAAGAATTTCTTCAAGCATAATGGGTTCGATCTGGCCGGTCTTATGAGAGCAGCCTGGAACATAGTTGCGGGTAAATTCTTTTCCGGCGGAAGTACAATTACCCAACAGATCGCAGGGGTTCTATACGCCGACCGCAGGGATATATCAATAAAAAGGAAACTTAAGGAACTCTGGTGGGCTTTTCAGTTGGAAAGGAACCTTACAAAATATGAAATCCTGGAACTTTATCTAAACAAGGTATACTTCGGACACAACACCTACGGAGTGGAAGCTGCTTCTCAGTTCTATTTTGGCCACAGCGCCAGGGAATTAACCCCAGCGGAATCCGCGATCCTTGTGGTTCAACTAGCAAGCCCTTCTCGTTATTCTCCAATAAATTATCCCAACCGGGCAAAGGAAAGGCAAAGGGAGGTTCTGGATCAGATGGTAAACCAGGGTTATCTTACCCTGGAGGAAGCAGAGATCTCCTTTCTGGAATACTGGAATGCCTACGATTACACCAGATCCAGCATCGCCAGCGCTTATTTTGATAATAAGAGCAGAGCGCCCTATTTCTCCGAATACATCCGGCTTCAATTGGAGGATCTTCTCCTCGGTTCCCTGATAAATATAAATGAAGAAGGTTTTGTGGTTCATACCACCCTGGATCTGGAATATCAGAAAATTGCTGACGAGATAATGTCTCGGGGATTGGCTAAGGCCAATGCAACCTTTCAAGCCAACACTCAGCAGAGACTAAGTTATGCAAATACGGCTTTTGTTCCAATTATAGAACTCCTATCCCTTACTTTTAACCTTGAAGATATACAGATATCAGGGACTGCGCAGAAAAGAGCTGCCTATAATTATTACCAGCAAACGGTTAATCCAGTTGTACAGCTGGTTTCTTTGCTTATGGGGGCAGAGGACATAAATTTTGTATCTACAATGGCTTACAACAAAGCCAAACAGGACGTGGTCCGGACCACTGTAGAGGGAGCTCTTATTACCCTGGATAATGAAACAGGGTACATTCTTGCCATGGTAGGTGGGAGTGAGTTTAAAACAAAGAAATTCAACAGGGCTACAGATGCTCAGGTCCAACCTGGCTCAGCCTTTAAACCACTTTACTATGCCGCAGGGATCTCCTCCGGGAAATATACCCCAGCTACCAGGTTGCATGATTCCCCTATGGTTTTTTATTATAAGGATGGAAGACCTCCCTACACTCCTACAAATTTCTTGGGAGCCTGGACCGGGTATGTGCTGGTTAGAGATGCTCTTTCTCAATCAATGAATGTTCCTTCCATACAGGTTCTTAATGGTATAGGCTTTGAGGCTGCAATTGAACTGTCCTCTAAACTTCTTGGCGTTTATGATCTTAGAAATGACGAGAGGGCTTTCCCCAGGGTTTATCCTCTAGGTTTAGGGGTAATTTCCGTATCTCCCTTCAATATGGCCAGGGCTTATGCTACCTTCCCAAACCAGGGTAAGGCTGTTGAACCTCTGTCTATACGTTTTGTCGAGGATCGCCGGGGGAACATAATCCTGGAGCCGGAAAAACAGCTTCGGGCTGAACAGAGGAAACAGGGACGCAATCTCCAATACCTGGATGAGCAGTCTGCCTATATAATGGTAAATCTGCTTGAAACTACCGTGGAACGGGGCACCCTTGCCAACCGCAGAAGGGAGGTGGGAGGATTTGATGGTATGCCTATGGCAGGGAAAACAGGCACAACCCAGAACTGGTCAGATGCCTGGACTGTGGGGTTTTCTCCCTATGTTACCACTGCCGTATGGCTAGGTTTTGATATCCCAGGGAATTCCTTAGGATTGAATCAAACCGGTGCAACTGCTGCAGGGCCTCTGTGGAGCGAGTATATGAAGAGGATTCATAGCACTTTGCCGGTAAAGGAATTCCTTCGGCCTACCACGGGACTTATTGAAAGAAAAGTCTGTTCTGTTTCCGGGCTGCTTCCTACGGAGTATTGTACCGATGGTACCAGAACAGAAATATTCAAAATAGGAACAGAACCAGTCAGAACCTGTGATATTCACGAAATTCAAATGGAGAGAGATCAGGTAATAGTTGACCGTCTACAGAATATTCTTATGATAGAAAAAGTCCCGGATAATCTTCCGGATTTTTCCTTTACCCTTCCCGAGGATGACAGTTTTTCCTTTCTTTTTCAGGATGAACCAGACTCTCCTCTTGGGAATCCGCTTCTGGATTAATATTTCAGGGCACTTCAGTTTCCTAAGGGGTAAAGAGATAAAACCGGTAGGGTATAAAAATTATTGTTTTTATAAGTCACTTGTGCTTGGGATAGGTTAAGAAAGGATAAAAAAGTAAAAAACTTCCTGAAAATATTCTCATCTTACTATAAAATAGATTGAGGGAACCCTATATGCAAGTAAGAATAGATGAAATTGTGCTTAAAAAAAGGATTAGAAAGAATCTTGGGGATCTCACCCCACTAATGGAAAGCATAAGAAAACATGGCCTTCTCAACCCCATAGTCATCAATAAGAAAAAGGAACTAATTGCTGGTCACAGAAGATTAGAATGCGCAAAAAAATTAGGCTGGCAGGTAATTGAAGCTAATATTCTAGATACTGTATCGGAACTGGAAAAACTCGAATTGGAGATGGATGAGAATATCCACCGCAAGAATTTGACCCCTGAAGAGGTTTCTGATGGCTTCCTTAAATTGGAAAAACTTTCCAGACCGGGATTTTTAAAAAGGTTCTGGAATCTTATAAAAAAGTTTTTCCGAAAATTGTTTAAAAAGAAAAAGCGAAAATTTCGGTAACCCCTTGCAGCCTTAGCTTTTTCTAAGGCTGCAGCCCGCTTTGGGAAAGTCTAACAACATCCCCCTGAGGATTCTGAACATAAAGCCAATCCCCGGAAAAAGTAAAACTGGTATAGGGATCAACCGGGATAACAGAGATCGCAACCAAGGAGAGATCTTTATCGAAGAGTCCCACATACCAGGCAGAATCCTGCTTTACCACAGCAAAGATATTTACTCCTTTGGCAACAATAACACTGTCTTTGAAAATGTCCGTCTCCCCTTCCTGTATTATATTAAGGGTAGCTGGATTGAGAAGTACAAGCCGAACCGCTCGCCCCATCTCCGTTCTTCCCGCCAGAACAACCACGGCATCCTCCAGAAGCTGGAAGCTACGGTTTCGTATGGTATTTACAGAAGAAGTGCCCAGGACCTCTCCCGATCGACTGTCTAATAACAAAAGCTGGCCTAAAGGCTCCCCGGCGATATCGGCAATGTGGAGGAAATAAACCTTATCCTTAATAGTTTCTGTGGGAGGAGTAATTGCTGTTGCTGTGGGTTGTTCCTTTGGTGCTGGGGTTCTCTCGATTACTGTTCTCTCATCCCTGGCAATCTGCTCCCTTTCCTGCAGGATTCTTTCCTGCCTCTCCTCCTGCTTCTGCTGTTCCTCTTCCAGGATAGTCTTTTCCTCTGCAATTACCTCTTCCCGTTCCTCTAATGCTTCCTCCCTCTGCTCAAGTTCCTCCTCCCTTTGCAGAAGCTCCTTTTCCTGCACAGCAAGTTCCGCTTGCTCCTCCATGCTGCCGCCGGAGGTCCTCATCTCTTCCCGTCTCTGCTGAATCTCCTCCCGGGCAGTGGCAATCTCCTGCCTTTCCTCCTCAATTTCCCTTTCCTGCTGTACAATTCTTTCCCTGTCTTCCTCTATCCTTTCTATCGCCTCTTCTACCTCTCTCTCCTTGAGTTCGGTAATCTCTTTCCTCGGGACAAGTCCCATCCCTTCCTGGCTTCGTAAGTCTTCAATAACCCTTTCATCGGTAAGCTCATCCGTTACAAGGGTTCCCAAACCACCCTCCTGGGCTTTTTCGGAAAGGGGAATTAAAAGCCTGCTTCTGCCAGGCCACTCAGTATAACGTGGCGAGATACCTGCATTTTCTCTTGAAAGGTGCTGCAGCACAATTCCCTTATACTTTAGGGAAAAATAATCAAGATCCCCCCTAAAAACAGCATTATAGTAGGTAATAAATTCTGCTAAGAGCATGGCATCCGCCAGGTAATACTTGTAAGCCTCCATAAGATATCCCGTTAGTATTAGTCGAACATTATTTATGTGATCCACCTCGGCAGAGTTTTCCAAAACCAGTATATCCGCATCCAGGAGTTCCAGGATAGTCCTATCTACAGCGTGGATTATCCTGTATTTTCCATGATAACTTTTTTCTCCTGCAAAACCGGTATGCTCCTGGCCAAGAAATTTCCCTATTCCCAGAATTTGATCCCGGGTTTCAATCTTGGAATGGGGACCCTGATAGTTGTAAAATTCGACCCTTTGAGATAAACCTTCAGAAAGTTCTTCCTTATCTACCTCCAGGGCTGCCAAAACTCCCAAAGAACAATATATAAGAATAAGTATAATTATTATCCTCTTCATCACTAACCCCTTTCCTCTCTATAGGAATTATAATATACCAGTTATTATAATTCTCCCATTTTTCTAAGAACTTCTAAAGCATATTTTCTAATATCCCTAGGATATTCTCCTACCACAAGCATTAGCAGGCTCTGAACACCTTCAGGATCCATAATAAAACCATGATACGCCCTTATCTGTTCGAGGCTTCTTACAGATGCTCTTATTATATCCCTATCCAGGTTTTCTGTTCTTCTATTCAGCACCTCGGAGATAGCCCGGGTCATCGATCCATCCAGGTCGCTCGCTAAATCTCCGGCCACGAGAACTGCGGCAGTTAAAACAGCATCATTCCATTCCCTTTTTATTATCTCTCCAAGAACAGGCTTTATGGATAAATTCCCAATCTCCCCAAGAAGAATTATAGAATGAAATCTAAGATCTGGAAAATCATTTATTATCTGTTTATACATATATCCGGGGTTCAAAAGAGCATCGGTGGATAAAGAAACAAGCAGATCCATTAGAAAGGGAATCTTGCCCTGAAGATTATCCGATCTGCAAATCTCCGTAATCCCGGAAAGGCCCATCCGTTTTAACTGATAATCCGGTTGATCGATAAGTGTTTTTAAGTACCTGTATTCTGGAAGATTGTTGTAAATAGAAAGTCCTTCGGATCCTTTTCCCCTCTTTTCGGAGGAATTCCTTTGCAGGGAGGAATCTGGCAAGGACCAGGCATAGATATTCCAGTCTTCTCCGCCTCCTAAGAGGAGATCTTCCTTTGTGGCCAAAGAGATATCTCCTGTTACAGAGAGTCTTCCGGAGGACAAGGATTCCCCCCTAAGATCTATATAACGAGTGTTACCTAGCCGGTCACAGAGAATCAAACCCTGCCTTAAGGGAATTGTTCGGGTTGCGGAAATATCCACACTCTTCTGCCATAAGACTTCCCCGATATAATCAATGAAAACTACCTCTCCCGTGGAAAGGAGAAGATAATAACCCTCCATACCAGGGAAAATCCCATTTACAGGTGTGGAGAAAACTCTTTCCCACATCACCACTCCGCTGGAATCGGCACAGTATAAACTTCCTTCGGAGGTTCCGAAAAAAACCCTAGACTGTCCCGGAGCGGATAAAAGGGAAGTTACTCTGCCACGGGTTTCAATTCTGCAGATTTCTTCCCCAGAAACTGCATAACCAAGAATTATGTTCTGTTCCAGAGGAATAAAAAGGGTATCGTATAAAAGAACCGGCGGCAGTATGGGAAAACCGGGCAGAAAGCCCTTCCATCGCACCTTTCCCTTATGGGAAAGGGAGATCATCGACTGATCCTCCAGAAAGAGAAGAATCTCCCCATAATTTGTCACAATAGGGTTGTAAAGAACAGGAACGCCCAGGTTTATTCTGAAGATCTCTTTTCCCTTTGGGTTCAAAGCAATAAAATTGCCATTTCTAAGAGCCGTATAGATGCTTTCATCGATTCCTAAAGCAAGAATGTCTGTTATCCTTTCCTTAAGAAAGTAACGCCAAACCAGGTTACCGGAAAGATCTAGGCAATAAAGATATCGGTCCTCGGCAAGAAAATAAAAGGTGTCGAAGGAAGAAAAAACAGGTGTTCCCCGGATCCGGCCTCCTGTGGGGAATTGGAATTTCAAAGGAAGGTCCTCTGCCGGGACAGAGGAAAGGGTAATAAAAAAGAAAAAAATCAGGGTATACCAACGGGTATTTAAGGTTTTAATAGTGCTTCCCTGCTTAGATCTCCGCAATAAAATCATTAATTTGAGGGAGCCAGAAAATCCCTAACCATGGCATCAATATCGGATTGACCCAGGTCGGAAAGTCTCTCGTAAGCTAGCTCCTGGTTTGCATCTTTAAGTTTTCTTAACAGCCCGTAGATTATCACCATCAGGATCTTTATACCTGCCTTGGGATAAGAATTAATAAAATCTATCATATTCTTACGGGTTATCTCTAAAACCCTGGAGTTGTCCAGGCTTACAACATTGGCAGTTCTCGACATTTTTTGAAACATCCCTGCTTCTCCAAAGACCTCTCCCTCCCCAATAGTACAGATGTATGCCTCTGAATTATCCTTTTTTCTTACTGATACAGTTACGGATCCCTCTAAAACAGCATAAAAGGATTGATTCACCTCTCCCTGGGTAATGATATATTCCCCCTCCTCGTATTGCTGAATCTCCGCTCTCTTTATAAGATCCGCAAGCTCTTCGGATGAGAGGAAACGGAACAGCAACATCTGATGAATCTTTTTTTCATATCTCTGTTCGTATTGAAGAATCTCCATCTTTCTCTCCTTATCAGGTCTTGAATCTACCAACCTCGGTATCGAGGAGTTCAGCATTTTCCGCCAGAACATCGGTAGTTGTAGAAATATTCATCATTGCGGAGGTTATTTCCGAGGAGCCCTTGGCAATCTCATTCATCCCATTTAATACCTGGGAAGAGATCTCCCTTACCTTTTCCATGGAGGAGTAAACCCCGGAAGAATGGTTCATCATCTCTTCGCTAGAATCTTTAACCTTGCCGGTGGTGGTATTAAGAATTGTCATGGCCTCTAGAATCTGCTTGCCACCCAAGGAAAGTTCATTGGCGCTGTTGCTTATCTCGTCCAGGGCATGAGCAACCTCATCAATCTCTTCTGTTATCTCATCGAAAGCCTTTGTGGTGTCCTGGCTATAGGAAGAGGCATATTCAATCCTTTCCACCACCTCGGTAAGGATATTGGAAATATCCAAAGAATTCTCTGCGGAAGTTTCTGCAAGTTTCCTTATTTCATCCGCCACCACAGAAAATCCCTTGCCATATTCACCAGCATGAGCTGCCTCTATTGCGGCATTCATGGACAAAAGGTTGGTTTGACTTGCAATACTGTTTATAATATCCGCCATCTCCCTGATTTTTCCAATGTTTGAGGTGATATCCTGAATTACTGTTCTCGTCTGTTCCAGTTTCCCTCCCCCCTTCTTGGCTGTTAATACCAA
>ENA-OSEO01002654-OSEO01002654.1-sediment-metagenome-genome-assembly--contig:-NODE-2654-length-24108-cov-3.628938_pt1 | contig 24108 bp, 20 predicted proteins | sample MGYA00237883_ERZ534232 | MGnify/ENA metagenome assembly ERZ534232
ATTTTGGTCGGAGAAGGCGGAAGCGTTTCTCAAGAGGTTGTAGCGGAAGCGGCAAAGCGTCTAATCGGTGGCACGCCGCCTCAAAGACCGAGATTCGCTGAGGACAGATCGGCGGCAAAAAACGATAAAGGCTCTCAAGAAGACAGCACGAAGACTGTGGAGATTCAGGAGTCGCCTAACGCTGAATTGTCCCGCATGTCGAGCTTCGACCGAGATGGGTGTGTCCAGAGTTGCCGCGCAAAACATGGCCGAGAATTCGATCAAGTGTGATTACAGGAACTTGGGTTACATAGGATTCCGGAATATTCGCCCACCCCTTTATGAGTGATGCGCCCGTCCCCCCCCCCCCCACATTTTCAAGATGTCGGTTTTTGCACCCAAGGCTACGGGAAAGATTTCTGTCTGTTGAGCCCAGCCATTCTCGTTGATGTTACGCATGAGATAATGCAGGTTGCGGGTGATCGGTTCAATGGCGATGACGGGCTTGCCAAGACTCAGCGCATGGCAGCAGTAGTAGCCGACATTCGCACCAACGTTCACGAGGAGATCGACCTCTTGCATTAGGCCTCGCACCAATCGGGTTTCCTCTGGCTCGAACTTACCGCTAGCCATCGCTACATTACCAGCGAAACAAAATCCCCATGGTGTCATTCGGGAAGGCTGGTTACGATCCATTTGATCCCGGCTATTGCGGTAAAACTGGGCAAGTTGCGGGAACCGTTCAATGAATGATTTGAAAAGTCTTTTCATAGAAAGCCAACGTAATAGTACAACAGAGTTTTAGGTGATTTTCTTGACAAAAACAAAAAGCCATAGTCTATAAAGCTTCAAGTCTAATACCTCAAGCGTTGCTTCCTCAAAACCGCCTTCTTTGTTTTTTAATATTTTTCATAGTATTAGCTCCTGACCCATTTTTCCCAAACCATAGGATAAGACCATGAACAATTATGCGTTAGGTGAAGACTCGCATTAATTCTATTACGGCGATCTTCCCAACCTTCGATTTTAGAGTGATATTGAATTAATAAGCTTTTGAAACGCCCCATATGCTTTTTCTCTATGAGCCTTTCTAAAACCTCATATTCTCCTCCTTCTATGTTCAGTTTTAAGCATGCAATTTCCGCATCACCAAGACAATCGAGGTATTGCTGAATATCTATTACCTCTGCCATAACTGTATCGCAATCATCTTTGGAGAAAAATTCAGAGGAACTATTTGCTGCCAGTCTGAAATTTGTCACTCGGGAAGCCCCACCTAATGCTGCTCCAAACACTCGCACCATTGCATTATGTTGAAATAGATTCTTTATCTGTGCGCAATGAGTTGGTACGGGTTCGAAGATGTCGCAGCGACACCCGTAACGAACAATCATCTTCGAGGACCATTCTCCTTGGAATCCACCGGCATCAATTACTAAGTCGTTTGTTACGACAGGCAACTCATATAGTAAATCAACGCCGCCATTCCTAAAGAAATCGCCGATTGGTCCCGCTTGTAATTTTCTCATTCGATCTCGACGACGCTCGATGGCTGCAATGAGATGTTCACCCAATCTTAAATGCATGTCTTTTTATACCCTAAAGATTTTGATATCGTTTAAAATTCGGTTTCCCCTGGAGAAAAAAATCATAACCCCGAAGTTACATCTACACGTGATCTACAATCCATATGTTACTGTGGTTTTGACTCAGAAATCTAACGGTACGGATAGTAAATCTTGCCAGAAAACTCACTCTTCCTTACACACTCTTCTCCGTAATCATCATAGATAAAAGGGCATCAGTGAGAGTTCACCAGAGTATGACTTCCAAAACCGGTGCAGGTCAAGACAAAAGCGTGGAAGACCTTGAATGGCGCGAACAAAGCGCAACGGACCGAAACCGAACTGACCGGCTAGAAGCTGATGGATTTTTTAGAATAGATTGAAAATATTTCATTGATGCGCAGTATTGCGGTGCAATCAGGGCGTCCGTAAAAACCGCATTGACAAAGTAAATACCCAAATGAAATAAATAACTGAAAAAGATATTAACGCCACAATTATGCCTTGAACTCCGGCTACGTAGGCACCCCACAGGTTAAATAGAATGCCAAGAATCGATGAACCTATTTTAGCCCATAACAAATCCTTTGATTTCAAATCACTCATCATTTTTAAAGAAAGTATCTGACCTGCCGCAAAGATGCCACCGGCCAGTACCATCCAGGGCAATAGATAAGATACATGGCGATACTCTATTGCGACCAGGTAGCGAAAGATAGATACGTGAAGGCCTAGAGCACATAAGAATCCTATTAATGTGAGCAGCAAGGAACAAAAAGTAATTCGCCAAACCAAACGTCGTACATCGGCATTGCGAATGCGATCCATCGCATCACCTGACCGCTGGTAAAGTATTGGTCCAAGAAAAGATGTTGCTAAGCCCGTGAGCATGGATATGGGGGTATAACCTAACTGGAAAAGCACGGCATAAAGCCCAATTTCCTGGGTTGATGTAAACATACCCAATGCCCACCGATCAGAACTTATCTGCATCCATGTAAAGATCCCCCATGCTGAGAAAGGCCAGGAATATGACCAGATTTCAAGGAACCAATTGCGTTTTTCTCCTTGAACGGTAAGCTTGGGATATAGTAAACGCCGAAGAAAAAAGAATTGAGATACAGTAACAATTACTGAAGATAGGACGTAGCTTACCACTACTAACGTGCTTGAATTTCCCAGCAAAGATAAAATCAGGAAAACAAGCAGAATCTTTAACCATGCATCAAGTCCCCCGTGAAATGCGACAACGATCCGCTGGCGTGCTGCGTTCTGAATGCCGCTAAGGATACTATTATAACCGTTGAATATGGAAAGGATTAGGATTGTGCCAGCAAGCGCCAGCCATTGCGAATGGCCCGTAATCTGCAGGATGCCGATCAAATTCAGCCCTATTATGAACACTGCCAGCGTGGCGTACAGCATCAGCCTGCGTGATGCTTTCAAATATCCACGCAAATCGTTTTTTTCTGCAGCTATGGAGTAAAAACGGCTGATACCGTTTCCCACACCCCCCATTACTACCTGATTCACTAGCCCCGCAATAGTCAGTCCCAGGGCGAGCTCTCCGTATTGCGATGGAGTAAGTTTTTCGGTTAGAACTCGGACAAGGACCAGCGCACCTAAAACCGTCACAATCTGTCCGATAATAATCCAACTGCCTTCCATGGTAAGGCGCCTATAACGTGTTGGATTTTCTAAAAAAGACATGCTTTTGCAGATCTCAATTCTGAAGCCGTTTGTAAATATATTTTGCCCAACCTCGAAGCCCGTTCTCTGCCTGTCGAGTTTCGCTACCAAGCAGCCAGTCCCGCACCGGTATGGAGAAGCCGGTCTTGGGGCGATGGATGATCTCCTCAGGCAGCGGTTTTAGCGGTGTCGCCGCCATGGCTCTCTTATCCGGTCCGTTTCTGCCCGCAAACCATGGAGCAAGCGCTTCGACCAGTTTGATATCGACAAGCGGCACGCGTAACTCCAGTCCGTGGGCCATACCGGCCCAGTCGGCGTCGCGCAGCAACTGGTTGCGCATATACCAACTCATTTCCAACGCTGATATCTTAAGATGTGGCGTTTGGATGCCAGAGGCAGTGTGGTTGAGGTTTGCCAACGTGCGCAATTCGGTCCATCCCTGCTCGATCATGTCCTTGTCAAGAACACGGTGAAGTTCCCACGGCATGAAAAGCCCTCGCTGAAGAAAATACGCGCCACCATATGTCCCACCATATTCAAGCAACCCTGCAAGTTTCGGGGATAAAGAAAGCCACGGGCGTGTGATTGCCAGCAGGGGCGATGTGACACGGCGAAACATACGACCCAAGTCCGGGAGAGAGGCGAAGGGAGAAAGCCAGTGTACCATGCGAGGGATGCGATGGAATGAAGGGTAGCCGCCAAAGAGTTCATCACCACAGAGGCCGGAAAGGACAACCTTGAGACCGGATTCATGGGCTGCTTTGCTGACAAAATAAGTATTGACGCCATTGATTGAGGGCTGATCCATGGCATCGATCAGCCGCTCGCGGTCCTCTTCAAAATCCTGCCGGGAGATGGTGACTGTCTGATGATGCGCGCCTATCTGGGCGGCGACACGTTCTGCAAGGAGAGATTCATCGTGGAGGGTGCCCCGGTATTCGCTAAAGGCGAGGGTGACTGTCCGTAATTTTTCCGCCCCTGTTTCCCTGGCAAGGGCCGCAAGTGTCGTGGAATCAAGGCCTGCCGACAAGAAGACACCTACCTCAACATCAGCGACCATGTGATAACGCACTGTGTCGAGCATGGTTTGACGGAGCATATCTTTCATTTCGGCGGGCGAACGTTTTACGTGGTTTTGCTCCGCTTTCCTGTATGCCTCGGCGATCGAAAAAAAGCGGCGCGGTTCTCTCATGCCCTGCGCGTCAATCCATAGGGTGGTGCCGGCAGGTGTCGATCGAATACCACGGTACAGCGTGTATGGCTCGGGAACGTGCCCCCAGACAAAAAAACCAACATGGCCGGCAGCCTCCGGCGTGGTATCAATAGCGCCGCCGGCAAGGAGGGCTTTGACCTGAGAAGCAAACCGTAGCGTGCCCCCATCATCAGAATAGTAAAGCGGTTTGATGCCGAAAGGATCGCGTGCCAGGAGCAGACCGTTCCGGTTTGCATCCCAGATAGCGAAGGCATACATACCGCGTAAATCATTTACCGCGGCATCTCCTTTTTCCATGTAGAGCCGGAGGATAACTTCCGTATCGGAATTGGAGAAGAAGCTGTGACCCTTTGCTTCAAGCCCGGCTTTTAGTTCACGGTAATTATAGATTTCGCCGTTATAGGTAATGACTAAACGACCGTCAGCGCTTACCATAGGCTGAGCAGCTCGTTCAGACAAATCTATAATCGATAGTCGACGATGCGCGAGTCCTGCACGGCCATCGGATGAAAACCATTCTCCCTTGCCATCGGGACCACGCACCGCCATTCGTTCGTTAATACGCGATAATTCTTTGCGATCCACGGGATTGGCATCCGGATGATAAGAATATATGCCGGCTATTCCGCACATGATTTACTTGCCCACTGATAAGAAGGGATAGAATGAAAGCTTAAAACAGACAGCATATGGATTGTAAGGCTTCAATATTACGAACGATGCAATCCATTGTCGAGAGGTTGCGGTGCTACGATGAGAGCCGCGAGAACGGTAAAGAGCAGCGCATTGGCCGGGATGTGGAGGTTAAAGTCGCCGATGCTGTGGATAAGTATGGCGGTGATCCCGGACATGGCCCCAATGGTGATCCCCCGCACCAGACGGCTGGGATTTTGCATCTTTTTAAATCCTTTCCGGTAGAGAGCGATTATCATCCAGATCATAACCGCGATCAGTGGGAGTCCGACCTCAGCGATGAAGTGAAGGTAATCATTGTGGGCCTTCAAATAACGGGCCTGCTGCCCGGGCGGCTGGTATTGGGTAAAGACGGTGGCGAAGGTGCCCGGCCCCGCCCCCAGAAGCGGGAAATCTTCTATCATTTCAACCACACCACCCCACGCCGCCACTCGTCCCCGAAAGCTCGGGATCTCGCTTTTCTGATCGAGGGTATTTATCCGCTCCACGACCGGAGTGCTGGCCAGGACGATGATTACGGCCACGACAAACCCGCCCGCCAGGGCCGCGATCAATCTCTTTGCTGTAAAGTAACGGTTCGTCAGGAGAACTAAGGCCATGAAGGCCAGACCGATAAGCGATCCGATCCAGCCGCCACGTGAAAGACTGAGGATTAAGGCGGCAAGGAGTAAAAGAGCTACGTAGCACAGGGTCAAGAGCTTGCCCCTCCTGTAATCCAGCAGGAAGAGCCCCAACGCGAGGGGAAGGGCCATTTCCATATAGCCGGCCAGATGGTTGTAATTGCCGTAGGTGGATGTGAGATAATCCGGAATGCGGTTGAGATAACCGTAGTCCCACCACGGGAAGGGATTGATCCCGAATTTTTTGAAGAGGCCGAAGACGGCGAGAAAGGTGGCCACGCCGATAATCAGGAAAACGAGGTGTTTGAACCGGGCCCTCGTGCGTACCGTGTGAATCACGAGGTAGTAGATAATGACATAGGTCATGAGCAGGACTGCGGCCCAGAGGCTTGATGGTCTATGCTGTGAGAAGACAACCGACAGGATTACGAAGATTAAGAGGATTAAGAGGGGTAGATCTAAGGGGGTTTTTATCCATTCCCATGTGCCGGTCAGACACTTCTCGATGAGGAAGGCGGTCAGGGCCAGCAGGGTGACGGTCTGGATGGTCGTCACGGCCCAGCCCTGGACGGAGCCGCGGGCCAGGGGGGTGAAGATGAGAAGGGCGGAGAGCAGGGCGAGGGGTATTGCTGTGCTCAGATGAGGGCTGGGAGCTTCGCGCAGCTTGCGGCTGATAGGTGATAGGTTATGGGTCATAGGATCATAATAGGATTAAGGGGTACAGGATTAAGGATTAAGTAGGGATTAAAGGGGTAAGGGGTAAGGATTATGGATTATAAAGAAACCAGGATTAGGGATTAAGGGATAAAAGGATTAATCCTTGGCCCTTGATCCGTTAACTCTTTCTTTCCAATGACAAGATAAGAACTCATATCTCGTCTTCTTTTCGGGGACTATGGCTCGTCGATCGGAATCGAAATGGTGATGAATGTTGTAAGGTTTTGGGGTTATTTGAAAAGTTCTTGTATGAGTTTTTTGTATTTATACCGAATAAGAAATTTTGCCAGCTCTCTCCCGGAGATATCCCTCGGTATTTTAGGCATAGGCAAAAATCTCTTCGTGAACTGTGTGCAGCCTTATTATCCTGGGGATATCTTCTTTTGTATCAAAGTGGCACTCAAGCGCATCTTTAATATTACTTTTCAGGCTTTCGAAGGTATCACCCTGAACAAAAATGGATTGACCGAGCGCCCTCGCGTTATATCCGCCTTCCGGATCTTCCTCTATCAAAGATATCAATTCAGCAGTTGCCATGAGCTACCCCGTCTGTTCTTTACGTCTGGAACTGTATCAAAACAGTTATTCAAAATCAAACCGGATAATTGGATAATTAGAGACAGAGCCCGTATTTCTCGGGATTAAGTAGGGATTAAGGGATAGGATTAAAGGGGTAATCCTTACTTTTCACGCTTTTCTATTTTCTCGATGACAAAACCAAAGCTATCAGTTGGTAACTGACAGCACATAAACGCTAATCAAAGTCAATCGCTTCCTTACCGAGGCGGGTGGATTAGGGGTTCGCTTTGGCTTCGGTTTCTTCCATGTAGTCGGGGAAGTATTTTTTAGCGCATTCGGGGCATACGCCGTGGCTCAATTTCGCTTCCGAGTGTTCTTTGATGTACTGTTCGAGTTGATTCCAGTAGCCGGTATCGTCTCGAATCTTCTTGCAGTACGAACATATGGGCATGATGCCCTTTAAGGTCTTGATTTCCGCCAGCGCTTTCCGGAGGTCCTCGATCAGTTTTTCCCGTTCCCGCTCGGCCCGCTTGCGGTCGGTGATGTCACGGCACACGCAGAATACGAGCTTTTCTCCCCGGTACACCGCGCCGTTGTTGCTGAGTTCTATATCGACCAATGAGCCGTCCTTGCGGCGCTGCTGGGTTTCGAAGTGGGCTCCCGCGTCATCGATTTCGCGGATCATGACGACCAGTTGTTCCGGCGAAAAGACGGTGTCCCAATCCCAGACATGCAGGTTCTTCATTTCTTCCGGGGTGTATCCAAGAATTTCGGCATACCGTTTGTTCGCTTCATAGACTTTTCCATTTTCGTCCAGAATGACAATCCCGTCGCTTGCCTGTTCGAACAGAATGCGCCAGCGCACGAGTTCGTCCTTGAGCAGCTCTTCCATCCTGCGGCTGTCAAGCTCGGCATTCCTCAGTTGCTGGACGGTCTCTTCCAGTTCTTCATAGGTTGGTTTTACCGCCATGGTTCGTTTCCTCGTCTGCACACTTGGCAATTCTTACAGCTCCGCCCCGTCAGTCACACGAGGCGTGATTTCTTATGTATTCTTATTCGTTATTTCGGCATCCGGGGAAAAATCTTAAGTACAAAAGATGCCGTAATGAGGGACAGAGCCCCTATTATTGTACTCTATGTAACGATCTGTTTTAAATAGGGGCTCTGTCCCTCATTACTTTGGCCTGGGCCGGGTCTCCCATCTTGATACAGGCCTCGGCGGCCCGCGCGTAAAATGAGGCCTGATCGGGTTTGAGGGCAATCGCCGATTTCCAGTCGTTCAAGGCGCCGGCGTAATTTTTCATGGACCAGCGTATCTCCGCCCGGTGGTTATAGAACCATGGCGAGGGTTTTTCCAGGTACCCGATGGCAAGACTCGCTTCCCGTTCGGCGCGCTCCAGTTTGTTTCGCCTCTTGAGCACCTGCGAGAAGATCAGGTGATAGCGGCTGTTGGCCGGATCGAGGACCGTGGCCTTCTGTATGGCCAGTTCCATGGCGTTCCAGTCCTGTTCCGCTTCCGCGATGCGGGCCAGCCAGTACCAGGCCTCGGCGGAGGGCTGTTTCAAATTCGTCTCGTTGAGCAGCCGCCGGGCATGATTGTATTGTTTCAGATCGATCAGTGTCCGGGCGAGGAGTATGTCCATTCCGGAGGAACCGACATACCGGGCCCGCGCCTGTTCATACAGCCGGTTCAGTTCGCTGATGCGGCCTTCCTGTGTGTAGATTCCATAGAGCCTCGCCAGGTCACGTTCCCTCGCCGTGCTGATATCCAGGCCTGCGAGAGCTGTGTTTTCCGCCTCAGCGGTCTGTCCGCTCTTCAGATAAAGGCGCCCGAGGTGCAGGTAATCCCCGGCGCTGTTGTTGATCGTATCATGGCGCATGGCCTCCCGGTAATGGGATATGGCCCCGCGCCAGTCCCCCTCTGCGGCAAGGATACGGGACATGCTCCTGTGCGCTTCCCGCGGGGATATGTTGCCGTCTATGGCCTCACGGAGCCCGGCTTTACAGGCATCCATGACGGGGGGCGCCCAGAACGGTTCTTTTGCCAGATAATGGGAGGAAGGGGGATAGATGCGGGCAAGCGCGCGGACTGCCGCCATGAGTTCTTCCTGTTTCCCCGCGCGGTGGAGGTAGCGCGCCAGGGCGTAGTGATAGGTGATCCCGTTCGGCCGCAGGCGTATGGCCTCCCGAAAGTACGCGAGGGGATCGTATCCGGTGACGTCCTTTCCCGGATGGAGGCGGCGGTCCAGGTATTCCATCTTCTCCTCGATCCGGGCCAGGGCATAGGCGGATTCCGCGTCGAGGGGGTTGAGCCGGAACGCTTCGCGGTAGTGCTCCCGCGCGGTTTGCATCAGGGGGAAGGGCTGTTTCTCCCCCGGCAGCCCCGCCAGTTTGTCATATGTGTTCCCCAGTTCTTTCCGTATGCGGTATTCATGGGGAAGGAGACGATCAGCCTTCTGAAGCCGGGCGAGGGCGAGACCGTAATACCCTTCTCTGAACAGATTTCCGGCCCGGTGGATATGCGTTTCCGCCATGAGCCGGATCGTGAGGATATACAGAGCGGGCAGGGAGAAAAGCAGAATCAGGACGCAGAGTGTATGGCGCGATCGAAGGCTCAAAGATGCGAGAGTGAATCTCTTTGAGGGTTCTTCGTTACGCTTCATGTCCATAATACTTCGAGTAGTATTTGTGGTAATACTTATAATATCCCTCTCTCTTCGTATCGACCGCGTTCAGAACAACCCCGAGCAGATTGGCCTTCGCCAGCCGGAGCTGCTCGACGGCCCGTTTAACCATTTCACGGTTCATCATCCCCGACTTCACCACCAGGACAACTCCGTCCGTCCGGGGGGCAAGAAGGATCGCGTCGCTCGCGGGAAGGATGGGAGGGGAATCGATAACGATGGTATCGAACCGCTTCTTCAAGCAGGAGACGAGAAAGGACATGCGCTTCGAACCAAGCAGTTCTGAGGGATTGTGAGGAAGTTTCCCCGCCGGCAGGAGGGAGAGGTTGTCCACGCCGGTATTCAGGATGGCCGCCTGTATTTTCTTCTGCAGAAAGGGGAATTCCTCTTCGCCGATGATGACCTTCCGGTAGATCTGATCGAGATCAACGGGATTGAACACGTTATGGCCGAAATCGGATTCGGGGAGTTCTCTGAACGAAAAGGTGCCCTTCTTGAGCCGCAGCACGGTCCGGAGCCCTTCCATCATATGGATGGTCAGAGGGCCCGTCAGGTCGTCTCTGTTCAGAAGCCCCATGCTGACAAGAACAAATCCGAGCTTCTGGCCGGTATCCTTCTGACGGCTCATGGCCAGTTTCGCCTGCTGGGGAGTAATCATATCGGTCCTGATCAGGGTATTGAGCAATTTTTGCTCATCCGGCCGGGTGGGCCAGTTCAGATCCACCATGTCCCCCTGCAGGAAGAACAGCTCTATGGTCTCGCCTTCCCCGGAAAGGGAGAGCACCCCGGTTTTATTCCTGAGCGACAGGAGAGCGAAGAGGTCGTGTACCCCGTACTGCTCAAGGGACCCTTCGCGGACATCCGTCCCGAAGATATCGGAAAGAAGGCCGGTGAGCCCCGCTGTTGCTTCGTCCGGAAGAGCGCTGCTGAGAAGGGGTTTCCTCAGGTCGGCATCGATGAGAAGGACCGATTTTCCGGCCTGGGCCATGGTGTAGGCCAGATTGGCGGCTGTGCTGGTCTTTCCCTCCCCGGCGCCCGCGCTGGTGATGAGCAGGGTCTGGAAGTCCTTTTCCATGAAAGAGAAGTGGATATTGGTCCGCAGGGTGCGAAACGCCTCGGCATAGCGGGATCGGGCCGGATATCCGCCCAGGAAGAGCCGCATTAAATCGCCTGTCTTGTAGTGTCGGGATTTCTTTTTTGCTTTCATACCGTCTGCTTTCGAATGTGAATAACAGGGTTCGAGGGCTTGCCCCTCGAACCCTTGACCCCTCCGTATTACTTCTTATTCTTCTCCGCCACCGGGACAACGGAGAGCACGGGGACGCCGAGGTATCGCTGCACGTCTTCCTCCGTCCGCAGCGACCGGTCCACGTATTCCCATAAAAAGGCGATTCCCACGCCTGTCATCAGTCCGAAGATAATGCTCAGGAGGAGGTTGAGTTTCTTCTTCGGTTTTACCGGCGCGACCGGCACCACGGCCGGCTCGGCCACCCGGATGTTGGAAACGCTGCCGCTTTCCACGATGTTCGATTCCTTGATCCGGGAGAGGAGGGTATCGTAGAGCTTTTTGTTTGTCTCCACGTTCCGCTCAAGAATGGTGTACTTCAGTTCCTTCCGGTTCGTTTCGAGGCCCTCGTCCTCAAAATCGGATATGGTCTTTGCCATAACCTGTTCGCGGGACAGGAGGACGGTGCGTTCGGCCTTCAGGTTTTCGATCTCCTTTTGCAGCTCCTCTGCGAGCCTCTTCCGGGTCTTTTCTATCTTGGAATTGAGCTCAATGATGATGGGATGTTTGGCCTTGTAAACCTTGCTGCGGCCCGAGAGCTGTATCTCCGCATCGAGAAGCTGGCTGTACAGATTGTCGATGAGTGGGTTATCGATGAGCGAACGGACACGCATGAGATCGCCTCTCGATTCGGAGAGCCGGTTCAGCTCCGTCAGTTTCGCGTCCAGTTCGAGACGCTTGTTCCTCGTCTGGAGGTAGGCGTCGTTAAACTCCTGTATCTTCTGAGAAATGACCCGCTGCTTCCCTTCGACGGAGAAGAGTTTCGCCTCCTGCTTGTAAGCGAGGAATTCTTCTTCCGCGTCTTCCAGCTTCTTCTTCACCTCATACAACTGATCCGTCATCCAGCTCAGCGTATTGCGGGAGGACTTGAGGCGGTTGTCGATATTAAAGGTGATATATGATTCGGCAAGGGTGTTGGCGATATCCCTGGCACGGACGGGATCGTGGTCCTCGACGTTCACCTTCAGCAAGCGGGTGTCGCGCACCTGCTCGATCTCTATCTTGCCCCTCAGTGTTTGCTGTAGTGCCGCAAGCTGCTCCTGCGAGGTGAGGGGGGCCTTCTCCCTGCCCAGAAGAAGGTTGATGTTCTTTTTGAACTGGGCCAGAAACACCCGCCAGGGACTGACCTCGATATCCTCCCTGTCGGGCTGATCCAGTTTGAGGGTGCGGATTACCTTATGGAGAACGGGGTCTGAAGAGATCAGCTTGAAATGGGTATTGAAGGTCAGTGACTGGGATACGTAACTCTCGTAATCCGTCCGCTCGCCTGTCAGGGGGGATGTGTTCTGCTCCGGCTCGATCACCATGGTGGCCGTGGCCCGGTAGACCGGCTTCATCTGAAAGGTGAAGAGCATGGTAAGGGTCACCAGGAGGACCAGAGAAGCGATGATGATCAGCCTGTGTTTGACCAGTATATGATAATATTCAGCCAGATGTACGGTCTGTTCCGGTTCCTGTGTAAGCATACGTGTTCTCAATCCACCGCGGTACGTGTAAACTCTAGAGCCAGCTTTCCGGTATCACAACAATATCGCCCGGTTTCAGTTCGATATCGGGAATCTTCCCTTCCTTCACGTCGTTGAGGTTGATCCTGATGACCGTCTGTTTGCCATCCTCTTCGCGTATGATCCTGGCGCGGTTGGGCGCCGCGAACTTGTCGAACCCCCCCGCCATGAGACAGGCGTTCAGGGCCGTTATCCCCCGCTGGTACTCATACACGCCCGGCTTTGTTACCTTCCCCTCCACCGAGACGGAATACTGGAGGCTCTTGTAGCCCCCCTCCTTGATCTGTATGTGTACCTGGGGATCGACGAAATAATCCTTCTTGAGCAGTTCGGCTATCAGCGTCTCCAGTTCGCTGATCGTGAGCCCCCGCGCCTTGACGGGGCCGATGAAGGGGGCGTTGATCATATCGTCGTTGGAGACAGTCAGGTCCACCTTCCGCTGCTCTTCTCCGCCGGCATATATGCTCAGGGTGAGCACATCCTGGGGGCCGATCAGGTTGGCCTTCTCCTGCCCCAGAGCGGGGAAGGGGAATATAAGAAGGCCCGCGAGCACGCCCAGAAGAAGGGCGATACCTCGATAGCCTTCTGTTATTCCTCGATACGTCATGATTTCCTTATATGGTTCGCTCGCGGTTTGTCGCGCGCAAAAATATGGCGCAGAACACTTCCCGCTCCGTGCCCTGCGCCAAGCCGTCTTGCCTGTTACCTGCCGCCGAGATCATGGCTGAATTCCAGTTTGGCCATAATGGATTCATTGTCATAATCGCGGCCCTGCAGGTTGGAATCCCGTTCCTCATACCCGGCGGTAAGCGAAAGGGTAAGCCAGTCGGTAAACATATACCCCACACTCAGGGAGGCGTAGTAGGTATCGTCGTCGCGATATTCGGTGGCCCCTCCCGGGGTCAGGCCGGTTTCCCGCTCGTAATCGGAATTCTGATAGTATCCCCCCACACTCACCTTGATCTTTTCCAGGAAGATGTGCCCCATATCCAGAGAGAAGCGATGGGCCGTGTAATAGCTGTCCGAAAGGCCCTGATCGTTAAAATTCATGGTAGCGGAAAGATCGAGCCAGGTTTTCGGCCTCGCATCCGGCGCGGGGGGGTTCTGGAACCGGAGAGCGACACGGTACGCCAGGGTATCGATCGTGTCCAGCCCAGCCTGATCAAAGTCGCGCTCGTGGTATCCGCCCCCTACCTCCAACATCGCGTATTGAAACTGTTTCCTGAAAATCAGCGCTATCTGGTCCGAGGTGTAGTCGGAGGTGGTCTTGTCGTAACTCCGCTCCCAGTGCTGGTACTCGAGGTCGAGGGATTCGGTGCGCGTCAGATTGTATATCAGGTCGAATATGCCCCGGTGTTCACTGGAATCCTCATTGGTTCCCTCCGAGTAATTGGTCTCGGTGTTCCGGTAACGAAGCCCCGCCGTGAATTTCTCTCCGAAGTCGTAGAAGAGCATGGGGCTCACCCGGTTGATGGTATATTTATTTCTGTCCACGCTGTTGCTCAAATCATCGGAATCCGCCGCGTCGCGGGTCTTCATGTAGGACTCGTCCAGCCCGATGAGAAGCCGGTCGAAGAGGCGGTGCCGTGCCTTGAAAAGAGCGGTGTGTCCGAAATAATCGTCATCGTTCGCGTCCTTCTCGCCGGCGGGGACGGTATCCTGGTCGTCGTAATAGTACGCGTTCAGGGTATAGCTGAGTGCGAGATTTGTTTTCGCCGTCTCAAAGCCCAGATCGATCCCCGGCTGGAGGAGATAGGTGTACACCTCTCTCTCGACGGTTTCCGCCTTGAAAAAGTTGCTGTCCGACTGCCAACTCGTCGCCACCCGCGGCTTGATGATAACTCGCGCGGCCTGCACGGTTTCGGCACAGAAATATAACGCGAATACTGTGACGAGAATACAAACGACGGGGTGTTTCTTCAATGACATCCTCTGCGCTCCTTCCGGATGGCCGATACTCTCACGCAAGACATGACGCATCGGGATGATATGACTCAGTCGTACAGCCTTGCGGCGATACGCTTCGTTTTCCACAGGCCGCGGCATGGCTACGCCGGACTGGCCGCTCCCGTATCGATGACGGGAGGGTCGACAACGGGTGGATCGGGCGGCGGCGGGGGCGGCGGTGTATACCCTTCTCCCGAAGAGCCGGAAGGTGTTGCCCCCGCGTTCATTGCCAGCGTCATGGTCCCCTGGTTTTGGGACAGGACCTGTCCGGACGTGGTCAGCATCTGATTCGCGGTATTCACCACCGCCGCGTCGGTCGAGTTCGCGGCAACGTACTGCGCTGTTGCGGTAATCTGCCCAATCGTCGTCGCGAGGCTGGTGGTCTGGTTCATCGCGGACTGCGCGAGGGCGGTATTGCCCGTATCGGCGGCATACGCGGCCACCTCGTTCAGCAGATTCGAGGCCTCGGCGGCAAGGGCCAGCGCCTCCTGCGCCATCACCAGATTGCCCGTTGCCTCCGCCTGTGCGGATAATAGCGCCGCCTGGGCGGCCAGTTGCGCGGCCCGTTCGACCTTCTGTTCCGGCGTCAGATCCTGAGCGAGAACCGGAACGGCGCACAGCAAGAGCGACATGACAACGGCGACCGATGCCATGAAATGCAGCCCGGTGCGAGGATTTTTCAGAAAATGTTTCATGGTTATACCCCCCCTGTGATATTCTCTTTACACGAAAGGTCGGCTCGGAATCGGGTGCTTCAGGGTACTCCCTGGCGCGGTTCCGGGGTAAAAATCTCTTCGTATGTAAAAGCAAGGAACGAGATTATAGCTGCTCAAAAGAAAATGTCAAGAAAAACATGGGGAACTGTTCGAAGAGACAGGGCGGCCACGGAGTGCCGCGGGGACGGCTGAAACTGCTCCTGCCGATCATAACCGTCGTTCTTATTCTGCTGCCCACGCCACGGCTTCAGGCGTACGAGCCCTCTGTCGATGAGGTCATCATAACTCCCACCGTCACCTGCCGGCGAACATTCTCCATGGATGCCGCCCGGGACATATGGAACAGCGTTTTGGACAATCCCTGCCTTATGGCGGAGATATGGGCATCGTACGGGCTGCAGCCGCTCTACACGGTCACCGGGACGGCGACCGGTTTTCACGTCTCTGATCCGTCGGGGATTAACGGCGATTTCAGACAGGTCGATCAATCCGGTCACGGGAGGATCTTTTACGGCACGGGGAATTTTGATCACTGGGCGATTCCTTCTTTTTTCACCGCCGCCGGCGTTATCGTTCTTGCGTATACCGGGAACGACAGCAACCTGTCGGGAGAGGCAGCCGTCTTCATGCGGGGGGAGAACGGCATTTCACGGCTGGTGATGAGGCTCTTTTCCGGCATACTCACCCGCCGCGTCAGCAATCGAATCGACAGCACACTGGAGAATCTGGAAACGATCATGGGGGACATCGCCAATGAACCCCGGAAGGTGAGAGGCTGCTTGAAGGGCGCGGCGCAACGCGATTTCGACAGGGTGTTTTCGGGAATGTCAATCAGTGGCCCTGAAGGGCAACCGCCCCGCCGGCAATGAATGACGCCGCCGGGAACGTACAGGCCGTTATGATCATGCCAGGGTGTCCATGACCTTCCGCAGGGATGAGGGGTCTTGTATGAGCTGTTCTTTTCGCGCCCGGGAAAAACCCTTGATTCTGCGCTCCAACCGCATCGCCGTCGCGCGGTCTCGAGTTTCCGCGGCGAGAACGAGGCTGAGCGGCCCCCTCCCTTTCACATACCGCGCGGCCCGGGGCCCCGCCGCCTGATGTTCGGAGAAACGGCGCTTCACATCGGTGGTGATCCCTGTGTAGAGGCTTCCATTCCCGCACCGGATCATATAGACATGCCAGACCGCCATAGAATACCATCGAAAAACCGGTCAGCGGGACCGTACCGCCGCCCTCTATGTCCGTCCCCTGGGCGTCACCAGATGGCCACCGCCGTCGAGGATCAGAGTTTCGCCGGTTATCAGGGGGGCTCCCGTGATAAAGTAGAGGATTGTTTCCGCAACCGTCTCCGGGGTTGCCGTCATCCGGAGCGGCGATTTCTTTTCCCAATAGCGAACGGCCGCTTCATATTTCTCCGTGCCCAACCCCTGCCGGAGCCAGTCCCCCTGGATGAGTCCGGGACAAACGGCGTTCATACGGATCTCGGGACCGAGAACACGGGCCAGTGAAAGGGTCATGGTGATCAAGCCCCCCTTCGAAGCGGCGTAAGCGACGGAACTCCCCATCCCGGTCAGACCGGAGATGGAAGCCACATTAACGATCGCGCCGCTCCCGATCGCTTTCATGGAGGGAACCACGGCCCTTACCATCTGGTAGGGACCCACCACGTTGACTTGGTATATGTGGAGGAAGTCTGCCGCGGTGAGCCCTTCAAGATCATCGTGGTCGCAGAATTTGGTGGTGCCGGCGTTGTTGACCAGGGCGTCGATCCGCCCCCACTTTTCTATCGTTTCCGCCGCCATCCTCCGGCAGTCCTTATCGGCGGCAACATCCGCCCGGCACAGAAGGGTCTCCGCGCCCATGGCCCGGCAGCTTTCAGCGACTGCTTCAGCCTCTTTCGCGCTCTTCGAATAGTTGATAACGACGTTGTACCCCCTTTCCGCGAGCATCCCGGCCGTCGCGGCGCCGACTCCCCGCGAGGAACCCGTAACAATGGCAACCTTTCTGGAACCGTCCATACGTCCTCTCCTTATAGAAAAATGAACATCATCCCGGATTGATAGTGCTGCGCCACCTCCCGGCCCAGGCACATCATCCCGAAGGGCTGATCGTCGCCGGCGCGAAAGAAACCCTTACCGGGGATCCGCGGGCGGCGGCGCGGTGAGCGGCTTTCCTTCGGAATCCTGCACATCAAGCAGCTTGAGAAAACGATCGGTCACCTTTTTCGCTACCTGCGCCCGCTCCTCGGGTTTCAAGCCCTTGAGGCTGATCTTCCCGCCCGCCACCTTTTCATGTCCGCCGCCCGTGCCGAGACTCTTGACGATCCGGAGAGCGATCCTGCCCGCCATCATCCCCCGCCGGGAGGTGCGAACCGAAAGGAGAAGATACTCCTTGTATTCTCCCATGCAGAGCGTCCAGCGGACGCCTTCCATCCGCAGAAGAAAATCGGCCATCTCCGCGGTCACGTCGGGATTATAGAGCGTGCCCATGTTGGAAATCATCACATCGTCGTATTGAACCGAGCGGGCGATCGCGTCGGCAAACTTCAGGTAATAGGATTTCGGAATGCTCGGATTTTCGATGCCCGCCAGGGTCCGGGGCGCGACCTTGGGAAAGAGATAGTTGAAGGCGTCCAGATCGGCCTTTGTGACGGCACGGCTGAGACCGTTCGTGTCGGTCTTCAATCCGTAGTAGAGGGCGGTGGCAAGTTTGCGATCGACCGTGAGGTCGAGTTCCCGCAGGTATTCCGTCAGGATCGTCGAAGAGCTGCCGTAGTGGGGGCGAACATCGTAAAAAGTGCACCGTGCGGTGTCCCGCCTCAGCGGGTGGTGATCGATGACGATATCGGGCATGATCTCCCGGGGGATGGCGTTGTTGCCGCTGTGGGGCTGGCTGTCCACAAGGGCGATGACCGAAAATTTGCTGAAATTGAGTTTATCCGTCCGTACCATATCAACCTTCAGGCGCCGGACGAGCTGGCGGTTTTCGGCCCGGCCGATCGTTCCGGCATACCCGATAATCGCCTTGCGGCGGAGCGCCTGAGCGAAGAGGTGTTTCAAGGCGGCCGCCGACGCGATCGTGTCGGGGTCGGGGTTGTTATGACACATGATCAGAATGGCCCTCTTCTGCCCGATCACGGAAAGCATCTTCTTCGCGGGGTTTTCCTGGACGTTTCCTTTTGATACCGACATACCGTTTCATCCTGTGGCCGGGAGTATCCCGGATGAAGATCCAAAATGGCGACGATCGTGCCGGCGCCGCGGCGCACTGTTCAACCGCGCCTCTTACTAACACGATATGAACACCAAATTCAAGGCGCGTTGAAGAAAGATATTGCCAAAGGCACCCCTCATGTATTACACATACTTAGCACGTGGCGTACGCCGTTCCATGACGCGCAGACTTTTTCAGGTTTCGGGATCATCAGGCGCGGAGCCGCAGCTTCGTTTCCAACACATCAGAGCAGGGTGCCATGGAAAACTATTTCATCCAACTCCTCAAAAGCATACGCATTTTCGATCTTCTGGATATCGCCATCATATCCATATTCGTATACATCGCCCTGATATGGTTTAAAAAAACCGCGTCGCGCTTCGTCCTCATCGGGGTGTTCATTCTCGCGGGAGTATATGCCGCCGCCCGGATTTTTCACCTGTACCTGACCGAATACGCCCTCCAGGGGTTCTTCGCCATCCTGGCCATCGCCCTGATCATTATATTTCAGGAAGATATCCGGCGGTTTTTTGAGCGCCTTGCCACCTGGCGATTTCTCAGAAAAGGGGCTTTCGACACAGAGCCCCTTCGAAGCGCCGAAATTATCAGCAACGCGGTCGCCCGGCTGATACAGAGTCGACGCGGGGCGATCATCGTTCTCAAGCGGGAAGACTTTTTGGACCGCCACCTCAAGGGAGGCTTTGATCTGGGCGGAACGCTGAGCGAAGCAATCCTGGAAAGCATCTTCGATCCCCATTCCATCGGACACGACGGGGCGGTTATCATTGAAGACGGATACATCACCCGATTCGGCTGCCACCTCCCCCTTTCAGTAAATACCTCGAAAATCGGCAATCTGGGACTGCGCCACACCGCGGCCCTGGGTCTGTCTGAACGGTGCGACGCCTTTTGCATCGTCGTCTCGGAAGAGCGCGGAACCGTTTCTATCGTTCGAGAAGGTTCCCTCACACGGCTTCACCGTCCGGGTGATCTGCTCGCCATCCTCGAACAACTCTATCAAGAGACCACTCCGGAAAAAGGAGGCTGGCTGCGATGGATCAGTGAGAGCTGGGCGGAGAAGGCAATCGCCATCCTGCTCGCCTGCGGACTGTGGCTCGCTTTCGGGTATCAGACCGAGAGTATCAGGCGCGATTACGTGAGGCCTGTCGTGTACCGGAATCTCCCCCCGGACTGGATCATTGAGGAACAAAAACCGAAGGAAGCAACGATAACCCTGATGGGATCGAAACAGGCATTCGGGCTCCTCAAGGAGGAATCGCTGAGTGTCACGCTGGATATGACCGGGGTCAAAGAAGGACGCCAGGAAATGCCCCTGGGAAACGCCAACATTCAACATCCTTCGAACGTTACGATTGTGGATGTCAATCCGAACAAGATGCAGTTCGTGGCCCATATGCTTGTCCAGATCGAAGCCCCCATCGATGCCCGCCTCTCCGGTTCCCTTCCGAAAGGGCTGGTGCTCGGGAAGGTGACCGTCTCTCCCGCTTCAGTCCAGATCAAGGCGCCCAAGAAAAATGTGAAACAGGTCAAGATCACGACTGAACCGATCAATCTCCGCGAAATCACCGCCACGACAACCCTCACACGGCAGCTTGTCGTCCCCTCTGCGGTCCGCTTCGCGGGCGGAGAACGCCCTGCTGCCGAGGTAACCATCGAGGTCGAATCACAGGAACAGTCCCTTTCCAAATAACCGCTTAGTGATACGCAAGAGGGGGGGGGGAAGACAACAACCTGCCGCCGCTATTGGAATCCTCGTTTCTTCCGTTCTTTCTTTTTATAAAACTGACAGGGCTGATCGGAGTGCATCAATACCGTAACGGAAGGGATCTGGGCTGATTTGAAGCCCATGGCCCGGCACCCGTGGGGGAATTCCTTGTCCCAGGTGACATAGTAATGTTCGCAGTGGTGACAATCGATCATACCGTGGATCTCTTGCCCTGCCGGCTTTATCTATTCCATGTGCCTGCGGGCACGGCCCGCCGAATCGGTTGTGGTGACGGTGACCCGCTGCGGTGCCGGACTGCCGGAGGGCGCCGGAAGAAATGAACAGAGAACAATCAGCAACATTAGCATGGCATTATTTACTCCCCGTGATCGAATTGAGGCTGTGGAACGGATACAGCCTGACAGGTATATCGGCTTCCGGGGAAAAATATTGAGAACTTTCGAACGGTCAAAGAAACCGCTGATCATCCGTGCCGGCCCGCTTTCACCGTCAGGGGCCGGAATCCACCTGTCGATCACGGATGGGGAGCGGGCTCTGCCATGGTCCAGCCCCCGCGTAATCCCCCTTTTGAGAGGACGATTTGCCACAGTTGGTTTTTGCGCGCCCTGAACGATCCGGCGCAGGCAAGCAGATAGTATTTCCACATGCGGTAAAACCGTTCGTCATAAAGGTGTTTGAGCGTGTTCCAGTTTTTATGGAAATTTTCAAACCATGCCATGAGGGTCCTGTCGTAGTGAGTTCCAAAATTTTCCCAATCTTCCACAACAAAAAGCCCCTCGAAGGATTTCGCGAGCTGCTTGATGGAGGGAATCATGCCGTTGGTGAAGATATACCGTTCGATCCAGGGTTCGCCCTTCCTCACCGATCGGTTGCCCCCTATGGTGTGGAGGAGAAATATGCCGCCGTCTTTCAGACAGCGGTGAACTATGTTCATGAAGGTCCGGTAATTCTTTAACCCCACATGTTCGATCATCCCCACGGAGACGACGGCATCGAATTGCTCGTTCAGTTCCCGGTAGTCCTGAAGCCGCACCTCTACCGGACGCCCGGCGCACAGCTCCCGTCCCAGTTTCGCCTGTTCCTCCGAAACCGTTACCCCCACAATCTCAGCGCCGTAGCGGTCGGCGGCGTGCCGGGCAAAACCGCACCAGCCGCACCCGATATCGAGAACTTTCATTCCCTGCTTGAGATTCATCTTTCGGGCGATGAGATCGTTCTTGGCGGTCTGCGCTTCGTCAAGTGTCGTGGCGCCGTCCCAGTAACCACAGGAGTAAGTCATGCTCGTATCGAGCATCCCCCGGTACAGTTCATTCCCCAGATCGTAGTGACGTTGCCCGACCTGAAAAGCCCGGGACTTTTTCTGAAGGTTGAAGAGGCTTGCCCTGACGGCTTGCATGATTACCTTCCAATCCCTGACCTTTTCATCCAGGTCCGCGGACAGGACCCGGTCGAAAAACTGATCCAGGGCCGGACTGTCCCACCATCCATCCATGTATGACTCTCCCAGACCCATGGAACCCTGTGAAAGAACTCGCTGATATAATGATTCGTTGTGAACGGCGATATCCCAGGGACGGGTGCCGCCTATTCGAATGTCCGCCTCGTCAAGAAATGTCTCTATCTGCCTTCTGAACCGTTCCATTGTTCATCGAAGCCTCCTCGGAAAAATAGGGTGCTCAGCGCCACAATCAAGGGGGGAACGGAACCGGGAATGAAAACCGTTGCCGGATACCCCGCGCCGTGCCGCCTGCGGGTTTATTTGTACACCCTGTGATTTTTTTGTCAAGACCGGCAGGGGAAATCGCTGGTTTACTTAAAAATGCGGACGCCCGACCCGGGGTGCGAAGTGAGAAAGTAATTTCCCAAGAATTCGCCTGATTACGTCACGTGGCAGTCTTTGATAATGAGGCCGCCTGATTTTTCTTCACGCTCCAGTTCAAGGATCCCCTGCGCCTCCGCCTCCTCCAGAAGCTGGCTGAACGACCGGAACCCATAATAGGATTCGCTGAAACCGGGTTTCCGGCGCTTCAGGGTCTGTTTAATCATGGAACCCCATATCTTCTCCCCTTCACCCCGTTCCTCAACCAGGGCCTCGTAGGTCTCGACAATCAGATCCCATGCCTCCTGCTTTCTGTCTTCAGCGGGTTTGGCGGTTTTCGCGGTCGAGGGTTTGGCCGGTTTGGAGGCCGGTTCCTTCCCTCTGGTTTTTTTTCGGGGAGGCTGAAGGCGGACAAGGTCGTCGTAATAGATGAACTCATCGCAGTTCGCCATGAGCAGATCCGATGTGGAGTTTTTGACGCCCACACCAATGACGATCTTGTTGTTTTCCCGCAGTTTGCTCACCAGCGGCGAAAAATCGGAGTCTCCGCTGATGATGACGAAGGTGTCAAGGTGCTCTTTCGTGTAGCACAGGTCGAGGGCGTCAACAACCATTCGAATATCGGCCGAGTTCTTCCCCGCCTGGCGGAGATGAGGAATCTCAATAAGCTCAAAGGACGCTTCGTGCATGGCGGCCTTGAATTCCTTATACCGCGCCCAGTCGCAATAGGCCTTTTTAACCACGATATTCCCCTTCAGCAAGAGCCGTTCGATCACCTTGTCAATGTCGAATTGAGCGTACTTCGCGTCACGAACACCTAACGCGATGTTCTCGAAGTCGCAGAAAAGTGCCATATTTCTGGTTTCAGATCGGTATGTCATGGGATGTACCCTCCGTAAAACGGGTGTTATGCTCAGGTTTTCTGAAAATCATTATGTCATGCACGTCTCCCTCACAACGAGGGCTTTTTGGTATGCAGACAGGCGCTGTTCGTCACCCGTCAACCCAGCCGAGGGTTCGCTCCACCGCCTTCTTCCAGCCGCGATACTGCTCTTCCCGGTACGCGTGTTCCACCACGGGAAGCCATCGCTTTTCCTCAGACCAGTGCTGCCTCAGTGCATCGAGACCGGACCAGAATCCTACGGCAAGCCCGGCGGCATAGGCCGCGCCCAGCGCAGTCGTTTCCGTAATCCGGGGTCTGATCACCGGCACCCCCAGCATGTCCGCGATAAATTGCATCAGCATCTCGTTGTACACCATCCCCCCGTCCACCTTGAGCGCCGACAGGTCGACCCCGGAATCTCTGTTCATGGCCTCGACGATGTCTTTCGTTTGATAGGCGCTCGCATCCAGAACCGCGCGGGCGAGGTGCCCCTTGTTGGCAAACCGCGTGAGCCCCACGATTACGCCCCTGGCATCGCTGCGCCAGTAAGGGGCGAAGAGGCCCGAAAAGGCGGGGACGAAATAGACCCCGCCGCTGTCTTCAACCGTGGCAGCGAGCGCCTCAATCTCTGAGGATTTCGATATGAGGCCCATGTTGTCGCGCACCCATTGAACGAGGGCCCCGGCAATGGCGATGGAGCCTTCGAGACAGTAAACCGGCTTATCGTTCCCCATCCGGTAGGCAACCGTGGTAATTAAACCATGAGAGGAAGAAACCGGCGTCGTGCCGGTATTCAGCAAGAGGAAACACCCGGTCCCATATGTGTTTTTTGCTTCCCCCTTCTCGAAGCAGGCCTGCCCCACCAAGGCGGCCTGCTGATCACCCAGGGCGCCGCATACGGGGACCCGCGCGCCCAGCGCTCCGTCCGGAGATGTCGTTCCGGTGAAATTTTCGTTGCTGGAAGGAACAATGACCGGCAACATCTGCCGCGGGATATCCATGATATCCAGTATACCGTCATCCCACGCGAGGGTGTGGAGATCCATGAGCATGGTCCGGCTGGCGTTGGTCACATCCGTTTCATGGATGCCGCCGTCCGGCCCGCCGGTCAGCCACCAGATCACCCAGGTTTCCATGGTGCCGAAGAGGGCCTTCCCCCTGAGAGCGTCCTCGCGTATCCCGGGGATGGTATCCAGCATCCATTTAATCTTTGGTCCCGAGAAATAGGTGGCTATGGGCAGACCGGTTTTTGCCCGGAATCGATCCTGACCGCCGCCTTCACCGCCGAGCTCGCTACAGATTTCCCCCGTGCGG
>ENA-OSEO01002655-OSEO01002655.1-sediment-metagenome-genome-assembly--contig:-NODE-2655-length-24099-cov-5.990883_pt1 | contig 24099 bp, 17 predicted proteins | sample MGYA00237883_ERZ534232 | MGnify/ENA metagenome assembly ERZ534232
TCGGTCACAAAAGTTGCACGGTCAGGAGACCGTGCAATAACATGACGATTTGGTTATCAAAAAATGCAAATTCCTATACGATCAACGTAGTCTCGCAGTTTGTCAGCAGCAGCGATTGTCGTTTCTGGGGAAAGCTTCACATGGGTCAATCTTTACTAATCTTTTCTCTATGGTTGCCGGCAACTTATGAATTGAAAGTAAAAAAGGCAATGCATTTTAATGGAACGTTGTTGACCCAGCAGACTTAAGGTACCATCCAAACCCTTTTCCCTTCAGGTTATTATAGAAGGTGCACCTTGAACCAATGAGATTTCTTTTAGGCGTGTTTACCAAAGCGTTCCGGTCCGCATCGCCATAACATAATTTGCGCCGTTCGATTCCGCGCACAATAGTCTGGTCTAACGCACCCGCAGCATCAATTCCGGCTTTCCGTGGCATGCCAATTCGCATAACGACTAATAAAATAATCTCGTTCAATATATCAATACCCGTACCCTGAGACGGAACAAAGAAGCTCGAAGGCAGTTATGAAACGCCAAGGATTTGCCGAAAAGCAGCTCGATCATGATCCCCCGGCACCCGCTGCCACATTCGGATATGGCGCAACGATCCCACTCACTCCTTTTTCGGCGCCATGCGGCGAGCACGACTTTCCCGGATGTTAATGCTAAACCTATTTTGTTCCTGCAAAAGGCAGGGAATTATTCGATTTGAAACAGGCCCGTTTCCTGGTACCCTTTAATATCACGCATGGATCTTGCCGCATAACAAGTAAGCAAGGAGGAAGCGTTATGGCTGCGCTTGCAAAAAGGAGGGCCACGTACGAAGAACTATATTCCATCCCGGAGAACATGACAGGAGAGATCCTCGATGGCGAATTGATCGTCACCCCTCGACCATCTTCCAAACATAACTTGGCAACATTCGCTCTAAGTCAGGAACTGGGGCCGCCGTTTTACAAGGGACGGGGCGGACCGGGTGGCTGGATCTTCCTGGTTGAAACGGAAATCAAATTCGACGAAGACAATCTCCTTGTTCCCGATCTGGCCGGTTGGAGGGTTGGACGCTTCCCGGGTCATCCCGAAACCAATTGGCTAACGGTTCCTCCGGATTGGGTCTGCGAAATTCTCTCCCCACGCACCTTTCGCGCTGATCGAACAGAGAAAATGCCCACCTACGCACGGTATGGAGTGAGCCACATCTGGCTGATCGACCCTGTTGCTGAGATGGTTGAAGCGTTCAGATTGGAATCAGGCAGATGGCTGCTGCTGGGAACATTTGCGGAAGACGACAAAATGAGAGCGGAGCCTTTCGATGAAATCGAAATCGACCTGAATGACTTGTGGCTGAGATCGGAGATGGTTGCGAACTGAAACTGAAAAGAATTGACACCACTGACTCGGTCTTCGAAAAAACGATAGAGATAAAGACCACGAACGTTGCAAAACAGTTTGAAACCGTTCAGGGTTCAAAAGCTTCGGCGTGAGATCAGGCGACCGGTGACAATTTTTGTATGTGGGAGGTTGAGTGCATGTCAGAGAAGCTTCGTCCAGGAAGTATTTGCCGTTCTCACGGAAAGCTCTTTCATTTAGAGCTTGCCTTGAAATTCATTGCCTGGCTGAATGCGCGCCCGAAACGGCATTTTTCAGACAGGCTTTTATTCGTAGCTGCGATTTTTCTGATTTATCTGTCATGCCCATTAGCCGGCCCCTCCCCAGCCCAAGCCGCCTCCGCCACCGAGAGCAAAGCCTCTTTGCAGCTCCTGCGCATCACTCCATCCGGCGAAGATGTGCCGGCGGGACGGCAAATCGTCTTTCAGTTCAACCGGCCGGTTGTGCCTCTTGGCCGCATGGAGCGCGATGCTGCCGAGATTCCCGTTGCTATTGAGCCAGCGCTGGAATGCCAGTGGAGGTGGCTCAATTCCTCCACTCTGGCTTGCCAGCTGGACGAACAAAACGCCCTGCTGCCGGCCACCCGTTACAAAATAAAGGTGCAGCCCGGCATCGAGACAGAGGACGGGGAAACTCTCCTCAAAGCGGTCGCCCATACCTTTGTAACCGAGCGTCCGAAGATCTCCGGCACATGGTTTAAAACATGGCTGGCCCCAGGCTCTCCGCAAATCGGGGTGCGTTTCAACCAGCCGGTCCGGCAGGAGTCGGTTGCCGCGCATCTATTCTTCAAGACCGGCAAAGGACCGAGAGTGGAGGCCCAACTCAGCGATGATCCCGACTTTGTTAAATCATCCGACTATCAGAAGGGATTGGTCTGGCTGGTGAGTCCAAAAGAGGAGCTTCCGGGCGGCCGGGCCGTCGGCCTTGGAGTGGAGCCGGGAATCGTTTCTTTGGTGGGGTCCGAGCCAGGTGTAGACAAGCGCACAGTGGATGAATTTCACACCTTCCCGAAGTTCACCTTCATCGGCATACAATGCGAGACAAAAGACGGTAAACAAATCAACCTAAGTGCCAGTGAGAAAGGCCCGTCCCAGCAGCGCTGCAATCCCGCGCGAGAAATTTCCCTGGTTTTCTCCAGCCCGGTGATGAAAGAAGAAGTGCAAAAGAGCATTGTCATTGAACCAGCCTTGGCGAGTGGACAAGCTGATATCGATCTCTGGGAAAATGTGTATTCTTATTCACAGCTTTCATCGTCCCGTGAAAAGAACGAAACCTACCCGATCCCGCTTCCGAACTTCATTAAACCTTATTACGATTACCAGATCAAAGCCGGAGCAGAGGTCATTAGAGATGAATTCAACCGGCCTTTGCATGGCTCCCTCGAGATAGCCTTCAAAACCAGCCATCTGCCGCCTGATTTTTTTATCTTCAAGCCCATGGCGGTTTTGGAGAAGGGTTTGGACACCGAGGCCCCCCTGGCCGTGACCAACCTGGATAAGATGCAGGCAGACTACGATACCGTCTCTGCCGATGGCAGACTGTCCAAGCAAGTCAAAGATATCGGGTTGCCCAAGGCTTTGGATGTTCCCACAAAAGTCCCTTTGGAAGTGCGAGAAATGCTCGGACGGAGCTCCGGCTTGGTCATGGGGCAATTGACTCCCACTCCGCCGGTCCCCGAGAAAGATGCTTCCGAGGGCTGGTTTTTTGCACAGGTTACACCTTTCGCCGTTCACGCCAAACTCGGCCATTACAACACGACCGTGTGGGTGACGGATCTCAATACCGGCCAACCCGTTCCCGGGGTAAAGGTGCAGATCTGCAAGGACACCTTTGCCGATTTCGGCGACAGGCAGGAAGTCCTGACCGAGGGCGAAACAGAAGGGGACGGCATCGCATCATTGGCAGGAACCAAGAAAATCGATCCGGAGCTGAAGCTGCTCTGGGCTTATAAACCGGACGAGCCGCGTTTGTTCGTGCGTTGTCATAAAGGGGAAGATCTGGCGGTCATGCCTCTCACTTATGACTTCCGCGTTGACGCCGAAGGCGCCAATCGAGAATACATTCCCGATTGGATTCGTCCCCTCTATGGACACATTCGCACTTGGGGCGCTACGGCTCAAGGAATTTACAAGGTGGGCGACACCGTCCAGTACAAAATCTATGTTCGTGACCAGAATAACCGTCATTTTGTTCTGCCGCCAGGCACCGAAGCCTCCCAATCCGTTGCATATACTCTCAAAGTCATCGATCCGATGGACAAAGTGGTGTTTGAGCGAAAAGAGATCAAACTCTCCGAATTCGGTGCCTGCGATGGGGAATTTCCCTTAGCCAGTAACGGAGCAGTCGGGTGGTACCGGTTTGAACTTTCAGCTCCCTTCAGTGAGCAAACCTGGGAACCGTTGCGTGTTCTGGTGAGCGACTTCACTCCCGCACCATTCAAAGTGGCTGTCGACCTGGATGGAAAACAATTCGCCGTCGGCGACATGGCGAAGGTCACAACCCAGGCCACGCTGCATGCCGGCGGGCCCTACGCCGGTGCGGCAGCGCGTGTAACGGCCATGCTGGACGCCCAAGCATTTTCTCCCCCGGATCCCAGATTGCGCAGCTTCCAATTTGACGTCCTGGAAAGAGCGGAACAAAGGACCCCGCCCACTCAGACCTTGCATCAAACCGAGGGGACCTTGAGCGACAAGGGTCTGCTGGAGACGGAATTCAAACTGGTCGAAAGCCCGGTGCTTTACGGCCGCCTGACGGTGGAAAGCGCAGTGCGGGATGATCGCGGTAAATTCGTGGCCAACCGGGCAACGGCAATCTACCTTGGCAGAGACCGTTATGTCGGGTTGTTCCAGCAGGACTGGGTGCTGGAACAGGGCAAGCCGGCCGGGGTCCGGGTTGCGGTGGTGGATCGAAATGGCGACCCGGCGGCCGGTACTCCCATCCATATCAAACTGCAGCGGGAAGAAACCAAAGCGGCACGCGTGAAAGACGCCGGTGATGCCTATGTCACGCAGTACGTTCAGGAATGGGTGGATGAGCAGAGCCTTCAACTGACTTCCGAACCGGACCCGGTGAAGTTTGAATTCACGCCCAAACAAGCAGGTGCCTACAGAATCACGGCAGAAATTAAAGATACCCTGGAACGAGTGCAAGCCACCACCATCGAGCGCTGGTGTGTCGGCAGCGGGCAGGTGCTCTGGCGAGCAACGCCGGGCAATATGATGAATGTTTATCCCGAAAAGAATTCTTATCGGATTGGAGAGACCGCTCGTTTTCTGGCTCAGAACCCCTACCCCGGCGCGAAAGCACTGATCACGGTTGAACGGTTCGGGGTGCTGCAAAGCTGGGTCAAAACATTTCAGAGCAGTACCGAAATAATCGAAGTGCCCGTCTTGCCCGACTACCTGCCGGGATTTTACCTGTCCGTTCTGGTGATGTCGCCGCGAGTGGAAAAGGCCGCGGCAGAGGACGCCGAAGACCTCGGCAAACCGACCTTCTGCATGGGCTACGTGCAGGTGCCGGTCAACGATCCCTACAAGCAGATCGAAGTCCGGGTGAAGCCTCAGCAAGAAGTCTACAAACCCGGAGATACAGTTTCGGTGGAGATTGAAGCCCACCCGCGCCATCCGGTTCAAGTGGAGCCCGAGGCTCCCATAGAGCTCGCTGTGACGGTGTTGGATGAGGCGGTATTCGACCTGCTGGCGCAGGGCAAGAGCGCTTTCAACCCCTATGAAGGTTTTTACAGTCTGGATCCACTCGATCTTGCCAACTACAACCTCATCATGCAACTGGTGGGCCGGGAGAAACTGGAAAAGAAAGGAGCAAATCCGGGCGGCGGAGGCGGACCTGATCTCAGTATGCGCTCCGTCTTCAAGTTTGTCAGCTACTGGAATCCATCCTTAGCCGTCGATGCGGAAGGTAAGGCGAGCATAGAATTTAAGGTGCCCGACAACCTCACTGGATGGCGCGTGCTTGCCATGGCGGTTTCCCCGGAAGACCTCATGGGACTGGGGGATGCTGTGTTCAAAGTCAACCAGTCGACCGAAATTCGACCGATACTTCCCAACCAGGTTACGGCAGGAGACAGCTTCGATGCCGGCTTCACCATCTTGAATCGAACCGAGCAAACGCGCACTCTGGAAGTGGCACTGCAGGCAGAAGGCCCGATTCAGTCCGAACAGGTCGAAAAGTCGGACACGGGGCGGTCCGCGGCAAGCAGCACCCAACAGCTGACTCTTGAGCCGTTCCAACGAGCCACTGTTTATATGCCGATCCAAACAACGGGAGACGGTGAAATCGGTTTCACGGTGAGAGCGACGGACGGAATGGATCAGGACGGCCTGAGAGCAACGCTGACCGTTCAGAGGAAACAGTCGCCGGTTACAGTTGCTGCCTACGGCAGCACAACCGCAGATAAGGCCGCTCAGCCGGTCGCCTTTCCCCCGGAAATGCGCGCCGACTCGGGCGAGATCAGCATAACAACCGCGCCCACCGTGATCGGCGGTATCGAAGGGAGCTTCCAATATCTGAGCAAATACCCCTACGGCTGTTGGGAGCAAAAACTTACCGCAGGAGTTGCCGCAGCCATATACCAGAGGCTCAAACCGTACCTTGACGACAGTTTCGTCTGGCCGGAGAGCGAAACCCTGCCCGGCAAGACCCTGGTGCTTTCCGCAGAGTACCAGGCACAGAGCGGCGGAATGACTTTCTATGTTCCCAAAGACGAGTATGTCAGCCCGTATTTGAGCGCGTTCACGGCGCTCGCTTTCAACTGGCTACGAGATTCCGGCCACATGCCGCCACAAAACGTGGAAGACAGGCTGCATGGGTATCTGCTGTCTCTGCTGCAGCGCGATGTTACACCGGATTTTTACAGCAAGGGCATGGCATCGACGATTCGAGCCGTCACCCTGGCGGCTCTTGCGGAAAGAGGTAAAATCAAGCAGGGTGATGTCGAGCGATTTGCGGATCACGTAGCCGAGATGAGTCTTTTCGGTAAAGCCCTTTACCTGCAGGCTCTGCTTCACTTTCCTAAGACATCGAAGCTGCAGCAAAGAGTCCTGCAGGATATTCTGGCCCACTCCGACCAGACAAGCGGCACCTTAACCTTCAGCGAAACCCTTGATTTCGGCTATAAAATGTTGCTGTCGTCACCAATTAGGACCAACTGCGCGATCCTTAGCGCGCTGCTCGAATATCGAGCCGCTCATCCGGAAGAGTCGCACTTGCAGGATATGGCGCTAAATCTGGTGCGCAATATATCGATGAGCCGGAAAGCCCGCGACCATTGGTCGTCTACCCAGGAGAACCTGTTTGCCCTGAAAGCCTTGGAGGACTTCAGTCGCACCCATGAAGACGCGACACCGGATATGACAGTGCGGGTCTTACTGGACGAGGAATTGCTGGGCGAGGCCCGATTCATGGCCTTCAGCAACCCTCCCAATATCTTCGACTATCCCGTACAGGCGGGTGATGTGGGCCGGAAGGCAACCGTCAAGATCGAACGGAGCGGCCGGGGCAGACTGTATTATACGAGTTCTTTGACCTATACTCCGGCTGAATTGAACAAGCAGGCAATCAACTCGGGCATCGAGCTGCACCGGGAATACAGCGTGGAACGCGACGGCAAATGGGTTCTGCTGCAAAGCGGCATGGAGCTCGAGAGCGGCGAGGTGGTGAGAGTGGACTTGTACGTGGCGCTGCCTGCGGCACGCTATTTTGTGGTGGTGGACGATCCGGTGCCAGGCGGCCTGGAGCCCGTCAACCAGGATCTGGCCACAGCGTCCGCGGTGGACGCGGCAAAGGGAGAGCCCCGGTACCCTGAAGGGTCCTACCGGTATCGGTTTGATGACTGGAGCAAGGAGGAAGGTTCTGTTTGGAGCTTTTACCACAGGGAGCTTCGCCACAGTGCAGCGAGGTTTTATTCCGAATATCTGGCTCCTGGACGTTATCACCTTTCCTATGCGGCTCAGGCGATCGCACCGGGCACCTTCACCGCCATGCCCTCACATGCTGAACAAATGTACGAGCCGGACGTCTTTGGCAAGGCGGTTCCGGCTGTGCTGCAGATCAAAACCGGAACGGAAGCTAAAAAGGATGACTGACGCTTTTGCACACTTTCCGCCCGGCGCCAAATGTACCCGCTGCCGGGAATATCCGAGCATAAGGTTGACCAGCCATCATGTCATCTTCTGTGCGGATTGTTTCCTCCACTATTTCCAGACGGCAGTCAAACGTGCCATGAAAAAATTTGGGATCGCTCAAAACGTGCCGCTCCTCGTGGCCGTTTCGGGCGGCAAAGATTCGCTGGCGCTGTGGGATGTTCTAAATCGATTGGACTTCAGGACCAAGGGGCTTCATGTCAATCTTGGCATTAAAGATTTTTCCGGAGCTTCCTCCGCAGCCGTCAAGCAATTTGCCGACAGCAGGGGACTTCCTTGGTCGGAGTATGCTCTTGAAGAAGCTCTGGGTTACACTCTACCTGAAATTCGAAAGCGCACCCGGAGAAAAATATGCTCAGTTTGCGGAACCATCAAAAGGCAGCTCCTCAATCGGCTGGCTGTCCGGGAAGGTTTTACCAATCTCGCCATGGGGCACAACCTTGACGATGAGGCGGGAAGACTGCTGGGAAACATGGTGCGGCATCGCACCGAATATCTCGAAAAACAATATCCTTATCTGCCGTCCAGCCATCCCCGCATGCCCGCCAAGCTGAAACCCCTCTACCGGTTGGAGGCCCATGAAATTCGCACCTACTGCAAGCTGGCCGATATTGTTCCGGTGGAGTCGAAATGCCCGTATTCACGGGGAGCCACCAGCCATTCTTTCAAGGAGGCCCTGCATTTTCTGGAGCAGAAAATGCCGGGGACTAAACGCGATTTTCTTTTCACCTACGTCGACCGCAGGAAGCCCCCTATGCCCGATTCAGCCTATGGAGTCTGTGGAGTTTGTGGGGAGCCCGCATACAGCGATCTTTGCAGTGTCTGCAATTTGTTGGGTCAGGTGAGGGAGAAGGATGAAAAAGACAACATCAATCAGTAGTCTGGTGAATCTCGTGATCGTTCTTACCACGACCACCGTAATCGTGCTGTTCGGCGTGTATGACTATGTGAGCATACAAAAGGCAGAGCTGGGCTCGCTTGCAACGAACAGCGAAAGCATTACCAGCGGCATTGCGGGCAATATTGCATTTCCCCTTTACAACCTGGATCATCCCGTTGTGCGGGACATCATCAACAATGCCATGTCCAATCAATCCGTCTATGCTGTTGTGTTGTTTGAAGAAAACGGAAAAGACCTGGTTTACGGTATCAAAAGAGATCCCGACTGGAAAGGGGAGGAAATCGTTACGACCGAAGGGCTTAACGATGAAGACGGGCTGGCCAGGAAGGTGGAAGTCAAGCATCAGGCGGAAAAACTGGGATATCTCAAAGCTTATTTTACCGAGAGATTTCTGAGTGAGAAACTGAGACGCTACCTTATACAGACTCTGGTAGAAATCCTTTTACTCATTGCCATCCTCACCTGCACTAATATTTTGGTGCTGCGAAAGCTACTGATCTATCCCATAAAGTCGCTGCAGCATTTCGCTGAGGAGATCAAGACGGGCAATCTGGCGGCAGAGATAGGCCATGCCACTTTCATTGGTGAGCTTGCATCGTTGCGCACGAGCTTAAAAGAAATGGCCGCTGAAATGCTATACTCCCTGGTCAAACAGATACGGCGCTCCGGCATCCAGGTGAAGACCTCCGCCACTGAAATATTTGCTTCGGCTCGCGAGCTTGAGGGAACCATCTCCCAACAAGCGACTTCTACTCGACAGGTCGGCGCCACTTCCGGCGAAATTGCCAATCGCGCGCGGCAACTGGCCGACACCATGAATGACGTCATGTCGGTGGCGCGCGAAACCGTCGACCTCGCAGGCGAAGGTCAAAGCAGCCTGCAGACAATGGAAGCTACTCTGCATGTTTTGATCGACGCCACCCGCGCGATTTCCTCCAAACTCTCAACTATCGACAAGAAGGCGGAAAACATCAGCTCCATTGTGGTCACTATCAATAAAGTCTCGGAGCAAACCAATCTGCTTTCATTGAATGCAGCAGTTGAGGCCGAAAAGGCCGGTGAATACGGTCGTGGGTTTTCGGTTGTGGCCAGAGAGATCCGCAGGCTTTCAGATCAAACGGAAGCCGCCACCTTTAAGATAGCGAAGATGGTTGAAGCGATGCAGTCGGCGGTATCTTCCGGAGTGATGGAGATGGATAAGTTCGCGATGCGGGTCAATCAAAGCGTTGCAGAAATGGGAGAGGTCAGTAAACGACTGGTCGGAATCATCGATCAGGTGAGAACTTTGTTCCCTCGCTATGAAGAGGTCAATGAAGCCATGCAAGCCCAAAGCAGCGGCGCCGAAGAAATCAGCAGCGCGATGGAGCAGCTGGGTGAAATCGCCGACCAGACCAGACAGTCCCTGCAGGAATTCAACAGGGCCGCACTGCATTTGACGGATGCCGTACAATCGTTGCAGGCAGAAGTCTCCAAGTTCAACCTGAACAACCAGCCGGCTTGAATTTCGCCCCGACTAGTTCACATATTTTCTGAAAATCTCATCATAGCGGCCGGACGCACGCAACTCTTTTAAGCCTTCATTAAAGTCGTCCCGCACCTTCTCACTGCGAAAACCGGCCGAGTAGCAGGATGGAGGAAAAATAGTGAAAATATCAACTTCTTGGCGGATATCCGTTCGTTCTGTATTTTGCTGGTAATACTTGAAAATATTCACATCCATGACAACCACGTCAGTCCGATTTTTGAACAGCAGGGCGACCTGATTTTCCTGGTCCGGTATCTCGTAGTAGGAAGGACTCGCCTCAGCCGCCGAAGCAAAGTCGGGACCTAATATTTTAGCCGCATCCTGAAAGGCGACGATCTTTTTATCGACGAGATCCTTTACGGATCCGATTTGAAAACCTCTGCTCTTAAGGCTCACCGCTACATTTTGATAGCAAATATATTGGTCCGAGAGAAAAACGTTCTCCAGTCCCCGCTCTTTGTTTACCGTCAGAGCGCCATCAACTTTGCCGGCTTTCAGATCAACAGCCGTGCGCCCGAAGACTACATAAACCGGCTTCACCGCATAGCCTTTGAGGGACAGCGCCTCTTTAGCGATTTCCAGGTCGATACCGGAATCCGATTCGGCGAATATAAACGGTGGTAGAGTGAGCGAAACGGCCAGTTTCAGCTGTTCGGCATGCACCGAGATAATCGCCGGCAACTGAAAAACTGCCAGCAGTAAAACCATAATCGTCTTTCGCGTCGCCCCAACTCCATTGCTGCAAAGATGCATGCCGGGTAACCTCCATAACACAAAACTTTAGTCCATAAGAATTCCAACCAAGAACCGGCTTGAATCATGACCCCAATTATGGCATGAGACCTTGGTGTGTCAATGCGCAAATCGTTCCTGCGCGGTCGTTGCTTAAACGGACATGATCTTCACGCCACTCCGTGAAGAGCCGCTTGTTTTGTTTACTCGCTATGCCTCTGCCTCTCTTCGGGAGAAATGCAAGCTCGTGGCATTGAATCAAGGATTTGAATACCAAGAAAAGGTGACCTCTCGAAGTGCGGGCTCCACTGTTCTGCATTACCTGAGCCGGCGTTATCGACATTCTTCCGTCGGAGAATGGCGAGAGCGGCTGGAGAGCGGTCTAATCCTGCTGGACGAATCTCCGGCAGCAGCCCAAGCCGTTTTGCAAACGGGCCAGATGCTGGTCTGGCGCAGACCGCCCTGGAACGAACCAGATGTGCCGCTGTGTTATGGAGTTCTCTATGAGGACGGGGAACTGCTTGCCGTCGCTAAACCGGCCGGACTTCCAACCCTTCCGGCGGGCGGCTTTTTCATGCACACTTTGTTCACGCTGGTGCGCAAAAGCTACCCCGAGGCGACACCGGTGCACCGACTGGGAAGAGGAACTTCGGGGATCGTTCTGTTTGCCCGAACTTCAAAAGCTCGCAGAGCTCTCCACAGAGACTTCAGACAAGGCTCGATAGTCAAGATTTACCGGGCTCTGGCCAGCGGCCATCCGGTACAAGATGGTTTCTCAATTGATGTGCCGATCGGTCCGCTGCCTCATGCTCGATTGAGTACGGTTCACGCGGCTTCCGCTTCCGGCCGGCGAGCTTTAAGTCGGGTGACGGTTCTGCAACGACTGGAGAGCTGTTCCCTGCTGCGGGTCGATCTCAAGACGGGCAGGCCTCATCAAATCCGCATCCATCTGGCCGCCGCAGGCCATCCTTTGGTCGGCGACCCTCTTTACACCATCGGCGGGCGCTTCAATCCAAGCGGATCGGTGCTCCCCGGCGAAACCGGCTATTGGCTTCATGCCCAAAAAATTTGTTTGGATCACCCCGACACGGGCTTGCCTCTGGAAATCACCTGCTCTCCTCCCCCTGAATTGCGTAGAAGCGACACTGCTTCAGCCGAACAGCAATCGCTCACCTTAGAGGGCGTTGACGAGCAGTGCAGAGAAAGGGGTTTTGAGTTTTGAGAGTCGAGTTTGACCCTTATCTTGGCAAATATTATGATGACTGCTAACATACCGCGAGCTCATTTGAATCGTCCGAGATCTCGGGTGCATGCATGATAAAGGCTGGCGGCAGAGGCGTTTCAGCCGGCAAGCTTACCGGCAAGGCATCGAACCATGTATTATGAATATTTCGGCTTGGCAGAAAATCCGTTTTCAATCGCTCCCGACCCTCGCTACCTCTTCTTAAGCGAGCAACATCGGGAAGCTCTTGCCCATTTGCTTTACGGTGTTGCCAGTGATGGCGGCTTCGTGCTGCTCACCGGTGAAGTGGGCACCGGGAAAACAACAATTTGCCGCTGCTTGCTTGAACAGATACCGGACGATTGCGAAGTCGCCTTCATTTTTAACCCGAAGCTCACCGTCGAAGAGCTCCTCTCGTCAATCTGTGACGAATTCAGGGTCGAATACCCGGCCGGCACCCAGAGCATCAAGGTGTTCGTAGACCTCATCAACAAGTACTTACTGGATGCCCACGCAAGTGGTCGCAAGGCCGTTCTGATCATCGATGAAGCGCAGAATCTCAAGAGCGATGTGCTGGAGCAGATCCGGTTGCTCACCAACCTGGAAACCAACCAGCGCAAGCTCCTGCAGATCATTCTGCTTGGACAACCGGAACTGCGCGACAAGCTGTCCAGACCGGAGTTGAGGCAACTGGCTCAGCGCATCATTGCCCGCTACCACTTGGGTCCGTTGAACAGCCGTGAAGTGGCAGCTTACGTGAACCACCGGCTGACGGTTGCAGGGGCTCGCCGCCTCCTTTTTCCGCTGCCGTCCTTGACGCTTCTGCATCGCCTCAGCAGGGGTATCCCTCGCCTTATAAACGTGTTATGCGACCGCGCATTGCTGGGCAGTTATGCTCAAGGAAAGGAAAGCGTCGACCGGGCTACTCTGGCAAGGGCCGCAAAGGAAGTTCTCGGTGAAGCAAGAAGCAGCCGGGAGTCTTATAAGAAAGTCGCCTTTCGCTCATTGGCCGTGCTGTTGACACTGGCGAGCGGGGCCTTGATGGCAGCGGCATACTATCACTACCGGCCACACCCTGCAGAAACCGCAGTCGCCTTTCCGGAGAAAGTCCAACGAACCGCTGCGCCCTCATCTGAGGCTTCCCCGCCACTTAAATCACTACCTAGCGAGAGTCGCAAGTCAGCATCGACAGAGGCTAAGAAGCGCGCAGCAGCCAAGCCCGACCAACCCGAAAGCAGTGAAGAAAATATGACACTTCCTGCCCGCATTGAAGACGGCAAGCCCGCAGCTCCCCTGCAAACCACCCCGCAGCCAGCTGCAAAACCTGCTTCTAAGGGCATCAGCAGCCTCAGTTCGCAGAAAACAGAGGAAATCGTTAAACCCGAACCTCCAAAAGAGCTTATCAAACCGGCAACGCAGCCCGTGCAGTTGGCGAAATTGACCTGGCAGACCGAGGAGCCGATCACTGACAGCAAGGTTCTTGCCACCCTGGCGCTTTTTGAACAATGGGGTGCCGACTATAAACCCGACTTTTCAATTTCGGCCTGTCAGCAAGCTCAAACGCAGAACCTGGAGTGCCTTTCCGGTAAAGCCAGTCTTGTTGATCTCCGCAGATTCAACCGTCCTGCTGTGTTGAAGCTGTATGATGGGCAAAGCCGTGAGTTTTACGCCACGCTGACGGGGCTTCAGGGACAGCAAGCCCGATTCGTTGTGGGAGCGAAACAGATCACCGTTTCAGCGGATGAGATAGCTCTCGCATGGTTGGGAGATTACACTTTACTTTGGCGGGCGCCACCCGACTATCAAGGCATTATCAAGGAAGGTGACCAGGGGCCTCAAGTCGCTTGGCTGCAACAACAACTGTTAAAAGCTCAAGGCAAGCCGGCCGGAAGCCAAACAAATGTCCGGTACGATGAAGCGATGGCCAGAGAGGTAAAAAGATTCCAACTCATCAACGGCTTGCAGCCGGACGGAATCGTCGGTCCACAAACTCTGATTCTTCTCAACACAGCTGTGGGTTCCCGCACACCACGACTTATTCAGAATAAGTAAGGAGAATCAAGCATGTCCTACATTCTGGAAGCACTGAAAAAGTCGGATCAAGAACGTAACCGCGGCTCCGCTCCCGGCTTGCAGACCGTGCACATGCCGGTGGCCCGGAAAGCAGAAAAGCGCCACTGGTGGATATTACTGTTGGTGTTTGCCCTGTGTATGAATGCCGGATTGCTGCTGTGGTGGCTGCAACCCTGGAAATCCCCGGAACCAGAGCTGAATCGTCTTGCTGCTCGACAGCAAACAGCACCTGTCGACCGCCAGCCATCGAAGCCGGCGGCCAACGACAGGGCGGCAGCGGCCAGCCCGTCTGGGAATCGAGCAACGCTTTCGCAGCCAGCTGCTGTAGCGAAAAACGAGCAGCAGAAGCCCGCGCTGCAGACAGAAGCCGCAGTCCTTGATGAGCAATCTCCAACTTCAGGAGAAGGCCAACCCTTCGCTGCGGCTCAAAATCACCCGGCCGACAAGGCTGATGCCCCGGCAGGAGCCTCAGAGCCGGCAGTCTCCAAAAGTGAAGCTCCAGGCACGCAGGTCCCAAAGCCCTCCCGGCCCGCGCAAACCGTCTCAACCCCTGCCCCCAAGGCTTCAACGACGAAAAGGGAAAAAAAGCCCGTCGACCTTAACACAAAGCAACCGGAACCCGCACCCGCCAAATCCGTTCAAGATAAATCATTGTCCAAGCCCGAGAGCACAAGTGCTGTGCCGGCTGAGCGCCTCGCCGAACTGCACGCGAAAGCTCTCGATGAAGCTTTGACGAGTAAACCGAAATCCATTCAGCCCCTTATTGCATCTTCTGCTACTGCAGCTCAGGTAGAACAGTTGCCTGGTTTGAAAAGCCTGCCGATAAACATCCAGAAGGAGATTCCGGAATTGGCTCTCTCTTTTCTGGTTTATGCCTCGAAGCCCTCGGAACGCATGGTCAATATTAATGGTCAGATGATGCGCGAAGGTCAGGAGGTGGCTCCCGGCTTGAAAATCGAAGAGATTACCCAGGAAGGGGCTGTCTTCAGCTACAAAGGACTTCGGTTTAGGAAGGGGGTTCTCTAATTCAAACAATCAATATGCCTGACCGTCTCAGCCGATCATTCCCGGAGAGAGCTTGTTTAGCAAGGAAATTTCGATTAAAGTTTTCATAGAAGAACTTGATAAAACAACAGGTCGATTGTGCTGAACGAGTAGAGGGAGCAAAAGCATGACGAAACAGGCTTTACTGGTGATTGACCCGCTGAATGATTTCCTGGACCCGAACGGAACCCTTTACTGCGGAGCTGAGGCACGAGAAATCATCCCCGTAATCAGGTCCTTAGTGGACAGGTTTGCTGAAGCGAACCAGCTGATCATTTATCTGAGAGATGCACATGCTCCGGATGACAAAGAATTCGAACTGTTTCAAGCACACGCAGTCAAGGGCAGCTGGGGTTCGGAAATCATCCCGGAGCTCAAGCCGCCTAAAGGAGCGCTGGTAGTGGATAAAAGCCGGTTCAGCGCTTTTTTCGGCAATAACCTGGCCGACATATTGGCGGCAGCCAAACCTGAGGAAGTATGGGTCGCCGGAGTTTGTACTTCAATATGCGTGATGGATACCACCGGCGACTTGCGCAATCGAGACTACAACACCGTGATTCCGATTGATGCCGTCGCTGATTTTGACCCTGAATTTCACGAGTTCGCCCTGAAGAGGATGAAAAGGGTATATGGAGCCAGACTCGTTAGAACTTCTGCAGAGTCAGTCTAAAATTCGGATCAGGATAATCGCATGATGAAATCAGGGAAACCCTGATTGACCCGATGCCGGTTTACTTATTATAGTAAAGCCTACCTCTTCATCTCATCTTTGGGGCTCGGGTACGGCGGCACCCGGGCCCTTTCTTTTGTCCCATTCCATGGATCAGCCTGTTTCCTCCATCCTCTCTGGCATTTGATGATTCCCCATGGCTTCTGAACTCCGGTATTCTCGTACACACTCGGGTAGCTGTTTTTATTCGTGTTCTTCGTGGCTTGGCAACAAAAACTGTGAAGTCCGGTTAATGAAAACGAAAGGAGACCGACGCTGATGAGAATGGAATTAAAATGTCTCAACCTTATGAAGGCTATGACATGCGTGATCATCCTGGCAACAACGATCGCTTCACCGCCCCCTTGCGAAGCCGCGTTGATCGCGTTGAATGCGCACCTTGACGGCGTCCAGGCAGTGCCTCCCATTCCCACTTCGGGCTTTGGCGAGGCAAATATGGTCTTCGATACCGTTACTAAGAAGCTCTCCTGGAATATCACTTTCAATGGCTTATCAAGCGGGGTAGCAAGCGCTCAATTTCAGGGTCCGGCAAGACCGGGCGAAACCGGCAACATCATCTTCAGTATCAGTGAAATCAGTGGCTTAAACAGCCCCATGATTGGCTCGGTGACACTCAACAGCACTCAGGAGATCGATCTCCTTGCCGAGCTCTGGTACATCAACATTCGCACCGGTCTTATTCCAAGCGGAGAAATCCGGGGGCAGGTGGAGGTTGCTGAGGATATTATCTCCAGACGCCTCGTAACGGGCGACTTGAACGGCGACGGGCGGGACGACCTGGTGGGACTCACGGCAGACGATCAGATCTACTATACGATGGATCTGTCGACCTGGACAAATATTCCGGGTACTTTGAGTCAGATAACGACCGGCGATCTCAACGGCGATACGAACGACGACATAGTCGGCCTCACCGCCGACGGCGCCATCTTCTACACGCTTAATCTGAGGAGCTGGACACAGCTGCCGGGAATCTTGCGACAACTGACGATCGGGGACCTTAACGCTGACGGGAAAGACGATATTGCGGGTCTCGGTTTTGACGAGCACGTCTACTATACGCTCGATTTGGCCACCTGGAACAGTATCGAAGGCACGCTGAGCCAAATCACCGCCGGTGACCTTACCGGGAACGACTCGGCCGATCTTGCCGCACTAAGCCATTCAGGACTCGTTTTCATTTCTCTGGATCTGCAAACCTGGCTGAATATACCGGGCAAATTTTAGGAAAGGGAAAAAAGCCATGTTCGCCAGGATCTAAACGAGGCGAACCCGAGTTTCGTAAAAAATGGATGTGCAGCCCCAACCGAGGATGTTCCAACAAACATGCAGTCAGGAGGAATCATGCGCAAATCAATCATTGTGGAAATCTTCTCCGATTATATCTGACCATGGTGCTATTTCATTACCGGGCGTATTGAAAAGCTCAAGCAAGAGCATGGCGTAGAGGTGAGGTGGATTGCGTTTCCATTGCATCCTGAAGTTCCTGAGGGTGGAATGTCGTTAGGGGAGCTGTTCGAAGACCGTGGAGTCAATATTCCATCGATACTTGCGCACCTCAAGAAAGTGGCGGCGGAGTTGGGTCTTCCGTTCGGTGATCATACGCAGATTTTTAACAGCCGCCGTGCTCAGGAACTGACCAAGTGGGCGGAATCCCTCGGAAGGGGAGAGGAGCTTCAGCAAGCAGTTTTTCGTGCTTACTTCGCTGACGGGCTAAATATCGGGAAAGTTTCGGTTCTCGTTGAGCTGCTTGAATCGTCAGACCTTCCTGGAGGCGAAGCCCGGCAGGTGCTGTTGAACGGCTCATACAGCGCTGCAGTAGATCACGATTGGACCTATTCCCGCAACTGCGGCATAACCGCCGTTCCAACATTTGTAGCCAATGGCAGGAAAGCAGTAGGCGCACAGCCATACGAAATATTGGTTAAACTTTTAACGGAGACGGAAGCCGGCGTATCAAAGATATTATGACGGATTGTTCTGGTCGATACTTGGCACCGCGCGCAGCACGGCACTCGACGACAAGTCGTCTCGGCGTTACGCCGGTACAGACTGCCAACCTGTTCTACGAACACATTTTTTTGTTGTAATAAAGTGGAAAGAGCTTTATGGATTCGACTGATTCATTTACTGGCCAGGGTCCGTCCGAAAACTTTCCTTTCATGTGGCGCCGGTTCATAACACTGCCCATTTCAGCAGGAGACTTCCATATCCGCGGTGATGGGCTACAGGTTTTCGAACACGGACTGGCCTGGCTAAGAGGCTTTTATTGTGAAGGCTTCCCACCACATCGTTCAGGTATGGTGTGAGCTTTCGTTGTCGGTATGAGGGAATTTCCGCGGTAGAATGCAAGGTTGATTCAAGAGCTTTTGATGGGAGGGAATTCGGCCATGAGTGAACTGGTAGTCGTAGCTTTCAAGGATCAATACCGGGCAGAAGAGGTTCGAATTGACTTATTAAAATTGGACCACGAACACCTTGTTGATTTGGAAGATGCCGTTGTTTTGCTCAGGGATAAGAATGGCAAGGTAAAGCTCCGTCACGCTTCCCATCTAACCCTTGGCGGAGCGTTAGGCGGTGGTTTTCTTGGGATGATGTTCGGGGTTATGTTGCTGAATCCGGTCTTTGCAGCCCTGGGCCTGGCAGCTGGAACGGCGATCGGAGCAGTTTCAGGCTCGATGGAACACTTGGGGATCGATGAAGAATTCATGAAAGATCTGGCTAGCCACCTCCAGCCTGGAACCTCCGCCTTATGCATTTTGGTTCGCGAGCACTTGAATATGGTTTTAGCAGACGTGAAAAAGTATGATGGTCAGGTACTCACGGCCTCCCTCAAGCACGAAGATGAGGAGAAGCTAAAGGAAGCTCTCGAGCAAGTAAAAGCCAGGGTCTGACAGTCAAAACCGCCTTCCCTGGTGTCATGCGGAAAACGGTTAACCAGCTCTATAACGCTCCGGCAGGTTTCCAGCTGGAAAGCCTTGCACCTTCCGCAGCGCAGTGGAGATTTCCGCGTCCGGCGCAATGATGATTGTGGCTTTGCTCCAATGAGAATCGCCAGACTCGGGATCGGCGCATTCCAACAACATTCATCAAAGAGCCTAAGGCTTTTCCCCCTGCAGGCGACGATAACGGCGGATCAAAGCATTGGTTGAACTGTCGTGTTTCAGCTCCGGACTTTGGTCAGCTTCCAGTTCAGGCACAATACGCTTGGCAAGAACTTTGCCGAGCTCGACACCCCACTGGTCGAAAGAATTGATATTCCAGATCGCTCCTTGAGTGAAAACCTTATGCTCGTAGAGTGCGACGAGCTGGCCAAGGACTCGCGGCGTGAGCTTCCTGGCCAAAATGGAGTTTGTGGGGTGATTTCCCTCCATAACACGATGAGGCACCTGAAATGAGGGTCTCCCTTCGGCCTCCACCTCTTCTCTGGTTTTGCCTAAAGCCAGAGCTTCCGTTTGCGCAAAGTAGTTGGACATCAACAGGTTATGGTGATTGCCGAGTGGATTGTTCGGCTCTGCGAAGCCGATAAAATCACACGGTATCAGCTTGGTGCCCTGGTGAATGAGCTGATAAAAGGCATGCTGGCCATTGGTGCCGGGCTGCCCCCAAACAACCGGACCGGTTTGATATTCGGTAATCCGGCTGCCGCCTCGATCCACCGATTTACCGTTGCTTTCCATGTCGAGCTGCTGCAGATAGGCCGGAAACCGCGCCAGGTATTGGTTATACGGAAGGACCGCGACAGTCTGTGCCCCATAAAAATTATTATACCAGATGCCAATCAGCCCCAGCAGAACCGGCAGATTTTCTGCCCACGGCGCATGCCGGAAATGCTCATCCATGGCACGAAAGCCTGCCAGCATTTCATCAAAGTGGCCAGGCCCGATGGCAATCATGAGCGACAAGCCGATTGCCGAATCATATGAATATCGGCCGCCGACCCAATCCCAAAATTCGAACATGTTTTCCTTGTCGATGCCGAATTCCTCAACTTCATGTTCATTGGTCGAAACCGCAACGAAGTGGCTGCGCACCGCCGCCTCGCTTTCCAGAGCGGTGACCAGCCAGTTGCGAGCGGAATGCGCGTTGGTCAGCGTCTCCTGTGTGGTGAACGTCTTCGAACAGATTATGAACAAAGTCTCCTCAGCATTGCAGCCTCTGAGTGCCTCTACAAGGGCGGTGGCATCGATATTGGAAACAAAGCGACATTGGATTTCACCATGGCTGAAAGGTTTGAGAGCCTCATGAGCCATGGCCGGTCCAAGGTCGGAACCGCCGATCCCGATGTTGATCACGTTTTTTATGTTCCTGCCGGTGAAGCCTTTCCACTCGCCGGATCGGACCCGTGTGGAAAATGTGCGCATCCGTTTTAGAACTTTGTGAACAGCGGGCACCACATTTTCACCATCGACCAGGATCGTGTCCTCTCCGGGTGCGCGCAAAGCGATGTGCAACACTGATCTCTCTTCAGTTATGTTGATCTTTCTCCCGCAGAACATGTCCTCTATCTGCTGTCGCAAACCAACCGCATCCGCCAGCTCCACCAATAACCCGACTGTTTTTTCGGTGATGCGATTCTTGGAATAGTCCAAATAGAGATCACAGGCCTGCGCGGTCATTTTTTCGCCGCGATGGGGCTCTTGCGCGAAAAGGTCTCGCAGGTGCGTTCCCCTGGTCTCTTCAAAATGTCGCTGCAGTTCCTTCCATTCGCGAAGCCGGGTCAAGGGAGGATTGCGCTCGAACACTCTCTCTGCTCCTTTCCAAAGGCATCTCAGGCCGTTGCTGTCATGGCGTTCAACTTGTCGACAGTGCCTGATGACATGATAGCATCGATAGTCGAGCCGTTCCACCGGAAAGGCGACTGCAATATGCAGAGATTCCGTTGCAGGATAAAAAATTCACTTGAAATCCCGGGGTGCCCGCGTTTGTGCGGCAAGAGTGTGTCTCATGATTCATAACTGTCTCATACTTCTGATTGAGACAACTGAGCCGTAACCAGCCTTCCAATCTTACCAAGCCTTTGCTCCCGTCAAACCCCGTCCTCCAACTCCAGCAAACGAAGATGTGTCTCACATTGTGCCACAAAGCGGAACGCTCAATCTGAAGAACCGATCCGGCAATGTGATATGATAAAGCGATCGCAACTTTCCGAAGTCCGTGGCGGATTAACACTCTTTCCAGTAACCGCCCTCAGCCTGAGGCTCGCAACGAAGCATGAAAAAGGCCGCAGGCTTCGGGCTACAGACTGCGGGTAAGGCACTTCGGACTTTTCCTGCGGCCTGAGGCCCGCAGTCGGAAGCTCATATAAAATCCGCGATGCGTCTTTTTCCGCTAGTAAACGTCGGCGTGGAATGGTTATTGAATAAACAATGCTCAAAAGTGGAAAATGAAATAACAAATTATAAAACGGGGGTACGCGATGGCAAAGCCTGAAGACATCTATCAGTGTCAAACAACAAATTGCGGTTGCCTTTACGATCCGGACCGAGGGGACCGCAGGGGGAAGATTCCAAAGGGAACCGATTTTAGCGATTTACCCGAAACCTGGAAATGTCCGGTTTGCGGTGCAGGCAAGAAGATGTTCCGCCCGGTTCGGGGCCCTGGCTCGACAATGGAAAAGTAACATCACTTAGCTTCCATCCGGAAACTATAAAATCAGTCCTTTAGGCTGTCACGCTGAGTGTTCGACTGAGCTCACGCTTCGACAAGCTCAGCGTGACAGTTTTGAACGACTAGGTCTACGGATGGGCACCGATTAGGCATTGATGCAGGAGACGTGCATGGCAAAAGAGCACCTGGCGGCCGGAACCGAGGTCAAGCCCGGAATATACCGGTGCAACGCCTGCGCCAACAAACACGAGTGTCGGGCGGAAAGTGAAAGACTACCTCGCTGTCAGGTTTGCGACAGCATTTCCTGGAGAACTTACCGGCTTACGGAAAAGTCTGCGGGAGAAAACGTAAAGTGGGCAAGAGACAAAGACGGCAGGTTCGAACCGGGTTCATGAGATATTGAAAGCGACCGGATCTTGGCCTTCGTCTGCTGCCGTCAAATTATGGGCTCATCGCGGATTAGCGTGATCGTGTCGCTCCGTAGCCGTTTGCCCTGAGGGACCGAAGCCTGTCCTGAGGTACCGAAGGAGGCAACCCATCCGTTCGTGCTTCGATACCTCAGCACGAACCGAGTGCGTAAATCACGGTAATCCGCGATGAGCCATTAAAATTCAAGATTTCATATACTCAATGCTCGTTGCCTGATTTCACTGCAAGCGGGACCGGAACAGGCAGTCTTGAAGGACTGCGCTACATAAAATGAGCTCTTGGATGGATGCTGTGAAGGAGCTGCCGGTTTTATCGGTCGAATGCTTGTAGCTGTGGTGTGGAAAAATTGTTGGATTATACCGAATACCTTGGCAGGTGGACTCTCATTCTCGGGGATGTGAACACCGGTAAAACATCTCTTAGCAGAGCTATTTTGGAGGAGATGTGCCGGCATCGGCTGGCTGGGAGAATTGCCATCATCGATCTGGCTCCTGAAATTCCCGATGAAGTTCTGCTCAATCGGGGGCTAAAAGGCATCGGGGGTAGACTGTTGCCCCCATCTGAAGAGGATGTGATCTATTTGAGTACTCAGCTGGTGGCTCCCAGGGTAAGCTCCTCCAACGAAGCTCAAGCCATTGAAAAGGCCAAGCTAAATGCCCCGAAGATCGAGGCTTTATTTAAACGTTATCAAGAGATTAAAAGAGACATCCTGTTCATCAACGACATCAGCTTGTCGCTGCAGGCGGAAAGTGCTGAAAAACTGATTGATTTCTTGCAGATAGCAAAGACTGTCATTGCCAACGGTTATTATGGCATCAAACTGAAGTCTGGCGAAGTTTCCCGGTGGGAACGGCAACAGATGGACTCGTTGAAGAAGTTTTTCCATCAGATCATTTCAACCCGGAATAACCTGTCCCCGAGCCCTTAGGATTTACCGCAGAGCTTATGGAGAGCGCAGAGTTGAAAGAGAGAATCTTCGATTATTTTCTTTTTCTGCGGTCTTTGCACCCTCTGCGGTGAACCATTACGAACCTATAAACGAATGAGTCAGTGGGATGCGAATTCTCTACACCTCGGACACCCATGTCTATCCGCCTTATTTCGATCGCCTGTTAACAGCTGCGGAACAAATCCGCCCGGATGCAGTGATCATCGGCGGCGATATCATCCCCGACTGGCAGGGAGGCATTCAGGCATCCATTGAACCCCACAAAGCTTGGGTCCGTGACAAGCTGATCCCGCGGCTACAGGATTTTCGGGCAGTGTGTGGAAATGTACCGGTACTGCTCGACCTTGGAAATGATGACATTGCGGCGGCAAGATCTCTATTGGAAGAAAAAGACGGCAAAGATCTCCATTTGTTGCACATGCGCTTGGTAAAGCTAAACGAGCACCTGGCAGTTGCGGGTTACATGAAGGTAAACCCGACGCCTTTTCGCATTAAAGACGGGGAAAAACTCGACTGCCGAGACAGGAGCGGGCTGTACGATTACGGAGTGCAGAAGAAGGGTGCCATCACTTCGACGGGATCCGAGACGCCCTTTATGCTCGATTTCACCGCGGGAACCATTGAAGACGATCTGGATGAGCTTTCCGACCTATTGCAGAGTGATGCCTGGAAAGCGTTCTCCTTTATATTTGTGAGCCATGCGCCGCCAAAGGATACGGTTTTGGATCGCACCAGTGCTGGCTATAATGTCGGCAGTCTGGCAGTGAGGCGCTTTATCCAAAGGTGGGAGCCAAGCGGAAGGTTAATAGCATCTTTCCATGGCCACATCCATGAATCGCCGTGGAGAACAGGACAGGCGTGGCAATACCTCGGCGGTGTCCCCTGCTTTAACGTGGGACAACGGGCAAAAGTACTCAGAGCACTCTTGTTGGATACCGGGAATGTCGCTGAATCGGCTCGACTGGTTTTGATTGGCAAATCGGGCGAGTTTACGGTTACGGAAAGAGACGAATGGTTCCCGGAAGGTTGAAAAGGACGCGGACACTTGACCTGCGGGCTCGTTGCCCGAAACGAGCCGAGTGGGGTGCGCTCGGGCAACGCACTCTGCTTTTCAATAGGGAATGCTCGCAGGAATGTCGATCGGAGCTGAAACCGATACTTGGCTCTTCCCTGGTGAATCAAATCAACCGGTCATGCAGGGGCCTGATGGCTGTTGCCTTGCTTTAAACCAACGGTATGGGGTTTTGGAGCAAGGGGGATTGCACTTATTTTTTGCTGCAGGTTTTTTGCGTAGGCGAAGTTGAGGTTGAGCTTCAAGTCTTGTTCGCTCAGGCC
>ENA-OSEO01002656-OSEO01002656.1-sediment-metagenome-genome-assembly--contig:-NODE-2656-length-24096-cov-5.945168_pt1 | contig 24096 bp, 11 predicted proteins | sample MGYA00237883_ERZ534232 | MGnify/ENA metagenome assembly ERZ534232
CGGCGTCCGCTCCGTTGAGGCTCAAGGTGTTTGTGCCCACGCCATCATCGGTTACGACGACATTCGCGACCTTGATGTGAGTACTCGTGTCGGTGTCCTCCGCCAGGGTGGTCAGTGCATTCTCCAGTGCCACGGTCGGAGGGTTATTCACATCGGTAACGGCGATGGCGAGAGCCGCAGTGGCATCCGGGGTGAAACCGACGGCGGCATCGTCCACTTCCACGATCACATCGAGTACAGGATTGGTCTCGTAATCGAGGATCGTTCCGGCCTTGAGGTACAGTTCCGTCCCTTCGATCTCGAACAGGGCGGCGTCCGCTCCGTTGAGGCTCAAGGTGTTTGTGCCCACGCCATCATCGGTTACGACGACATTCGCGACCTTGATGCGGGCACTGGTGTCCGCGTTCTCCGCCAGGGTGGTCAGCGTGTTCTCCAGAGCCACCGTCGGAGGATTGTTGGACGAGGACGTGGTGAAGGTGACAATCAGTCTGGGTGGAGTTGCTCCTTCGGAGGAGTCCAACATAACGCCATTGGGACCAGTAGGCAGAAGGGCCCAGCCGAGATTGCTGGAGGGATTGCCTGCCCAAGCGATCAGACTGGCGGTCACATCGATCGACAACGTACCGACGGCTACCTCCGCGGTCATCGCATCGGGCGTCGAGGCCGCCTCGACATCGGTGGCCTGGATGCCGGCGCCGAGCGTGTTCCACGTCTCGGTTTCCGCCCAGTCGCGCAGCATGCGATGAAGCTGCAAGGCATTGCCGTTGTCGCTGACACGGAATTCCAGGCGGGCGGAGGTGATCTGGGCTCCGGAGGGGATCTGGCCGGGTGCGCTACCGAAGATGTCGTCGAATCGCAGCAATCCGTGGATGGGGGAGCCGCTATTCTCGGCATCGGCGCGGATCAAGGCGGCGGTGCTGTACTCGGCATCCGGCGTGCTGCCACGCACATCCGTATCGAGCGTACTGGCATATCCGTTCACTCCCTGCTGGAAGATGACGGTCTGGGGCAGGGAAATCGACGTGTCGATCGTTACCGTGAAGAGGGTCGTTGCCAGGGGGTTGCCGGCCAAGTCGGCGATCTGGCCGGCGCCGCTGTTGAGGTTGATCTGGTAGAGACCGTCGCCTAGTGTGCCGCTGAGAGGCGTCAGGGTGATCGTACCGGCCGCGGGATCATAGCTGAAGGAATAGTCCACGGATTCCGTCAGCAGGATGCCGTCTCTGGTCAGGATGACGGTCTGCGCCGTGACCGTCGTGTCGTCGATGCCTTCACCCACATCTTCCAGGCGGACCTGGAGATAGGGCTGGGCTGTATTGACACAGACGGCGTTGGCCGCCGGATCGAGATCGTTGGGACCCTGGTCAAGTGGCACGACAAGCGTGCCTGTAGGTGACGTCGCATCGACGACGGTTCCGCCGAAGGTGACGGTCAGCTTGGGCGGGGTTGCGCCTTCCGAGGAATCCAACATGACGCCGTTCGAGCCAAGCGGTAGGATGGCCCAGCCGAAGTTGCTGGAAGGATTGCTCGCCCAGGCGATGAGGCTGGCGGTCACGTCGATCGACAGCGTGCCGACGGTCACTTCCGCCGTGGTGGCATCGGGAGTGGAAACTGCTTCGACATCGGTGGCTTGGATGCCGGCCCCCAGCGTGTTCCAGGTCTCGGTTTCCGCCCAGTCGCGCAGCATGCGATGAAACCTCAAGGCATTGCCGTTGTCCGTAACGCGGAATTCGAGCCATGCGGAGTTGATCTGAGCTCCCACGGGAATCTGGCCGAGCGCGCTGCCGAAGATGTTCTCGAATCGCAACAGGCCATGGATGGGAGAGCCGCCATTCTGGGCATCGGCTCGGATTGAGGTGTCGGCGCTGTACTCCGCATCCGGCGTGCTACCCCGGACATCTGTGTCGACCGTACCGGTGTACCCGTCAATCCCTTGCTGGAATGTGACGGTCTGGGGCGTCGAGCCGCCCACGGCGATCGCCAGCGCGACGGCCGCGTCGGGACTTGCCTCGATCTCGGGATCATCCAGCTCGACCGTTACGTTTAGCACGGGATTGCTTTCCATATCCAGGGAAGTCCCGGCTATCAGGTAGAGGATTATCCCCTCGATCTCGAACAGGGCGGCATCCGCTCCCGTCAAGGTCAGGACGTTTGTGCCCAGGGCATCGTCGGTTACGATGATATCAGCCACCTTGATTCGGGCACTGGTATCGGTGTCCTCGGGTAGATTGGTCACGGCATTGGCCAGGGCCACTATCGGCGGCTCGTTGATATCGGTGATGCTGATCGTCAGAGCGACGGTGTCGTCCGGGTTCGCCCCGATCGCGGGATCATCCACCTCGACGGTCACATCCAGCGCGGGATTCGTCTCATAGTCCAGGATGGATCCTGCCTTGAGATACAACTCCGTTCCGTCGATCTCGAAGAGGGCCGCGTCAGTCCCGTTGAGGTTCAGGGCTTCCGTCCCGACGGCATCATCAGTCACGACGATGTCGGCAATCTTGATTCGAGCGCTTGTGTCGGTGTCTTCCGGCAGGGTAGTCACAACGTTGATCAGGTCCACTGTGGGTGCGTTGTTGACCTCGGTTACCTGGATGGCCAGAGCCACGGCGGCATCCGGGGTCGAACCGAGCGCCGCGTCGTCCACGGCGACGGTCACATCGAGCACGGGATTGGTCCCCATGTCGAGCGGGGTTCCGGCCTTTAGATAGAGAACCGCCCCCTCGATCTCGAACAGGGCGGCATCGGTCCCGGTCAGGCTCAGGACGTTCGCGCCCAGGGCATCGTCGGTCACGATGATATCGGCAATCTTGACTCGGACGCTCACATCGGTGTTCTCCGGCAGGGTGGTGACTGGATTGACCAGGGCCAGCGTTGGCGGCTCGTTGACATCGGTGATGCTGATCGCCAGGAGCGCCGTATCGTCCGGGTTCAGGCCGACCAGCGGGTCGTTTACCTCGACAGTCACGTCCAGTGTGGGATTGGTCTCATGATCCAGAATTGCACCGGCCTTCAGGTAGAGGCTTGTACCATCGATCTCGAACAGGGATGCATCCGCGCCCGCGACACTCAGGACATTTGTGCCCGACTCGTCATCGGTAACCACGATATCAGCCACTTTGATGCGAGCTGTCGTATCGCTTTTCTCCGCGAGCGACGTCACCGGATTGTCCAGAGCGACTGTCGGAGGAGCGTTGTTGGCGGATAAAGCGTTGAAGGTCACGATCAGCTTGGGCGGAGTCGCGCCTTCGGAGGAATCGAGCATGACGCCATTGGGGCCGATAGGCAGGAAGGCCCAACCGAGGTTGCCGGACGGGTCGTTCGCCCAGGCGATGAGACTGGCGGTCACATCGAGGGCCAACGTGCCGACGACCACCTCCGTGGTGGTAGTATCGGGGCTGGAAACCGCCTCGATCCCGTCGGCCTGAATGCCGGCGCCCAGTGTGTTCCACGTTTCGGTGTCCGCCCAGCCGCGGAGCATGCGATGGAGCTGCAACGGATTGCCGTTGTCCGTCACGTGGAATTCGAGGTGGGCGGACATGATTTGGGCTCCGATGGGAATCTGGCCCGGCGCGCTGCCGAAAACGTCGTCGAATCGCAGCAGACCGTGGATGGGAGAACCACTGTTTTCGGCGTCGGCCCGAATCGAGGTGGTGGTGCTGTACTCAGCGTCCGGCGTGCTGCCGCGCACGTCCGTGTCGACCGTGCCCAGGTATCCGTTGATGCCCTGCTGGAACGTGACGGTCTGGGGCTGGGGAATCGAGGTGTCGATCTCGACCGTGAGGGTCGTCGTGACCAGGTTGTTTCCGGCTACGTCGGCGATCTTCGCGTCCTCCCCGTTGAGAATGATTTCATAGTGCCCGTCGGAGAAATCACTGGTCATCGAAGTGAGTGTGATCCGGGCGGTCGCAGGGCTATAGCTGAAAGAGTAGTCGATGGAGTCCGCCAGTACGACATCATCCTTGCGCAGGACAACGGTTTGGCTGGTGACGGTTGCGACGTCGATGCCCCGGCCCAGGTCCTCCAAGCGGAGTTCGAAATAGGGCTGGGCGGTGCTGACGGTAACGGAATTCGCAGTAGGATTGAGATCGCTGGGCCCCTGATCGAGCGGCGCGACGAGCGTCCCGGTGGGCGATGTCGTATCGACGACGGTCCCACTGAAGGTGACGGTCAACTTGGGCGGGGTTGCGCCCTCGGAGGAATCGAGCATGACCCCGTTGGAGCCCAGGGGGAGGATGGCCCAGCCGAGATTGGTGGTCGGATTGGTCGCCCAGGCGATGAGACTGGCGGTCACATCGAACGACAACGTGCCGATGACCACCTCGCCTGTCGTGGCATCCGGGACGGAGACGGCCTCGATCCCATTAGCTTGGATGCCATCGCCCAGAGAATTCCAGGTCTCGGTCTCTGCCCAGCCGCGAAGCATACGACAGAACTGCACGGCGTTGCCGTTGTCCGTGACGGCGAATTCGAGTTGGGCGGAGAGGATCTGCGCCCCCGCGGGGATCTGACCCGGTCCTGTGCCGAAAACATCGTCGAAGCGTAGCAGTCCGTGAATCGGCGACCCGCTGTTTTCCGCGTCGCTTCGGATCGAGGTGGCGGCACTGTACTCGCTGTCGGGTGTGCTGCCCCGCACGTCCGTATCGACCGTGCCTGCGTATCCGTAGACCCCTTGCTGGAACGTGACCACGTGGGGGATGGAGGTGTCGATTTGCACCATCAGGAGATCCGTGGTCAATTCATTTCCGGCCACGTCTGCGATGCGGGCCGTCCCGCTGTTGAACGTGATCTCGTAGAGGCCATCGCTGAAATCGCCTCCGATCGGCGTCAACGTAATCCGGTCCGCGGTGGGGTCGTAGCTGAAGGAGTAGTCGACCGACTCCGTCAGGGTCGTGCCATCCCTGCTGATTACGAGAGCCTCACTGGTGACCGTCGTGTCGTCGACACCGTCGTTGGCATCCATCAGTTGGATCCGGAAGCGTGAGTATTCGGTGTTCACGAGGACGGCATCGTAGGCCGGGTTCTTGTCATCCGGTCCTTGGTCCACGGGTTCCACGAGCGTGGCCGTGGGCGCGAGAATGAAATTGAACCGCTGGTTGAAATCGAAGGAGAAGGAGAATTGGCTGTTGCCGTCCACTTCAAATTGATCGAGTGTGGGAGAATAGGTCTGCACGCCAATCTGGTTCAGATCGGGGTCGAAGGTGAACAGTTGCATCCAGCCGTTGCCGCCGTTGGGCCGCGATTGGTAGTCGGTCATGGTTTCGATCACCTCGAACCCGGCCGCATTGGTCGCAACCCGGTGCCACTCCGTATTGTGGCCGCTCAGAACCAGGAAGATTTGTGGATTGGGATAAACCAGAGCCTGGAAAAGCTCTTCCCCGTTGAGACCGTCGTCCGAATAGGTGGTCAGGAAATGACCGTCCACGAGCGGATCGATATAATAGTGAGTCGAGAGGATCACGGGCAGTTGGGGGTATGCGTCGATCTGCTGTTGGGCCCACGCGACGGAACTGGGCCGAGGCTCCCATTCGAGGGCGAGGTGCAGATAGTCCTGTCCATCGGCGGTGAAGATCTGGCAGTAGTTGAGTCCGTCGTCGGACGCATTGAGGAACCAGCTCTGGCCCTCGTAACGGGAAGCGCCGAACGATATGTCGGCCAACGCCGGGTCCGGGTTGCCGTTGGCGTCGAGCCCGGCGAATCGATTGATGGTCGAGTGGGTACCCGCGATGTCATAGTCATGGTTGCCCGGCAGCACCGAATAGGGGATCGACGTCCCATCGAGGACGTCCATGGCGGCATCGGCGAACACCCATTCGCTCTCGTATAGGGCCCCGTTCTCGACCACGTCGCCCACGTGCGACACGAACGCGATATTATTCGAGACCGCATGGTCCGCGATCCACTGGGTCTGATCGAAGAACGGCTGCAACTGCTGCTCCGCATACTTCTGCGTATCCGGCAGCACGACCAGGGTGAACAGCAGCACGTGCGCATAATCGTCCTGACCGGAGGCGCCAAAGGCCGGAGCGGTCTCAATCGTCCCGCGCACGGACTCCAGGTTCCAGTCACCCAGCAGGGCAGTACTGCCGGTCGGGTCATCTGACGCTGCTATGTCTGCACCGGTCAATGCACCGAGACGATCCAGGAAGCCGGCTCCCGCCTCGCCTGCGCCCACGCTGCATCCGTAGAGCAGGATATCCCCCTCCTCGGCCAGCGCCGCTCCCCAGTCCTGCAACTGACCGGCGTACTTCTCTATCGTGTGCGCATCGAGGACGGCATTACCCAACAGGAGGCTGCCGCGGGCGCCATGAGAGAAGATGTGAATCGCCGCCAGATCACGGCAGCCGGCCAATGCCTCCGTGATCTGCGCCACGCCGTCGCGATGGGCATCGAGACGGATCACGCAGGTCGATCTCCCGTCTGCGAGAGACAGCCCGCGCATCAATACGTCGGCATCTGGAACCGCCGCATCCACAAAGAGCAACTGCGTCACCGCAGATTTCTGCTCGCCCATCCGTGGCAGAGAGACGGCGGCCTCCTGGACGGGGCCGGGGCAGGCGGAGAACGCCGACGCGCCCAGGGGATCAGCATTAAGAAGGACCCGTGGCTCCAGGCGTTCAAGCGAAGGCGGGTTGTTCGGGGTCGTTTCCTCGTGTGTTCGTCTACGTCTGTTCTGCCAGTGTTGAGTGTTCATCAGCAATGGCTCCTCCTTCGTTGGCACAGAAGCATTATTCACGAGCGATGTGTGCAGCAATACGACGAGACATAAGAATTGTCTATACGTAGAAACACGTATTTTGCGGACACAATTTGCGTGCGGGAATGCCGGCCTGTTGGCGGTCCCATCCGCGTGTAGCGCCTATTACAGAAAAACGCATGCAAAATACGTGTATCTACGTATTGACGGTTGTGTCCGCACGGATAGTTTGGAACCCGCGTAAGCGACGTTCGAACACACATTGACGAAGCTGACATCGATTGCGGAAAGGAGTGTGCATGAACATGTTCCGTGCAGGAGGCATTTCCGGGAAGACACGAAGAGCAACGTCCTCTCTTTGCCCGTTGTTGAGCCGGTGCGCGGGCGCGCAGGGCAGCGGAGGAATACGAGGAGGCCGACCGGGAACGAAGACGACGACGCCGGGGCGATGGATCGGAGCCGCCGTTCTCCTGGTGGTGGGGACGCTTGCCCCGGTCGCTACCGCCGCGTCGGCGGGGCGCGACGTGGCGGGTACGGTCGCCACCTATCTGGTCGAGAATCAGATCCACAGCGGCGCACGGATTGGTATGTGGCCTGCAGAGCCATCCTTCACCGGATCTTCGACGGCGGGTATGGTATGTGCTTATGAGTGGATTGGCGAGCCTGCCTATCTGCAGGCCGCCAAGTGGGGAGGTGACTACATCCTTTGGATCGGTGAATCCACCGGACATTTGCTGGGTGATGAAGCCTATGCTCTCACGTGCCTCAGCGATCTGTCCGAGGATTTGCAGGGCAATCCCTGGCGCGTAGCCGTGAGCGAGTTCTACAGCGACCTGCGTCAGAGAGGGAACGGCTCCACGGCCGAGTACATTGATCTGATTGCCCAGGGAGATCCCTCGAACATCGTGTTCTACATCGCGCATCACACGGTCGCGGCATACTACGTGGGCGATGCGGACAAGGAGATCTGGCGGAAGGCTCTGATCCGTTGCCTGGCCGCCGTGGACGACAGGTCGAGCTTTCCCGTCCAGGCGCTCGGAGTGGCCACGTGGGCTCTGGCGAAGACCGGCGTGCTCGGCGACGCGGTCATCGATTCCAGCGACAGCGGCTCCTACTGGAGCGGGGTGGCTCTGAAGGATCTGCCGGGCCTGTTGCTGAGCCATCAGATTCCGGAAGGAGAGCCGTTTGCCGGCAGCTTTTACTGGCGGTTCGACCACGGAGCCGCTGGGATCGATGCTCTGACGGGCGGCTGGACGGAGGATGCGGTCTTCTGCACGCTGGGACTGGTGGCGGCTTCGGAGCAGAGTGAGGAACTCGTCGGGGAGTTGGACCCGGCGATCGAGGCGGCCTACGCAGCTCTCCTGGCTGCGGGCAATGCCGAGGGAAAAGTCTTCGAGCACCTGTCCGGCATGGGGGTGAACTACTACACCTATGCCGGGGAATTGCTGCAGGTGCTGTGGAACGTGCAGCAGCATCTGGATGCACGTACGGAACCGACAGTGACGGCGGACGCGGCCGCGCTGCCGTAGAGGCCGACAGGTCTTCCGGAGACGTTCCTCGAGATATTCGCCTGGCTCGAATGGAAAACAGGAGAAACAGAAGGAGTACGGGTGGTGTGGCACACGATCGGAGGGCCGCATTGCCTCGGAGCAGGGTGGCTCGCGGCGGTACGCCGGCATGAACCGTGACCTGCGGGGGAAGTCTGTACGACTGAATGGGTGTTGAACACAGTGCCCATCCGGGCACAAGGAGACCATCGAAAGGAGTTCACATGAAACGAAGAAGGCAGCATCTTGACATCAAGAGATTGATGTTCGTGGGATCGATCTTGTGCATTCTCCTGGGAACGATGGGTTCGCTTTCGCTGGCGGCTTTCGGACCGTCGGCGGCGGAGGCGACCCTCGGCAGCCCGGACGGATCCGTGACGGTATTCGATCCGTTTGCTCTCAAGGCGGTCCTGGTGCCCAACGTCTCGGCCGCGGCGCAGCCCGGGGTGGAGATGTTCAATTTCCGGCCTCCGATTCGGATTCCGTTCCGGCCGGCCGTGCGCAGCGCCTTTCGCCCTGGGTCCACTTCCTAAGGCGACCGTTCGGAGCCCGTGCCCGCACGTGTGCGTGAGGCATTCCCACTCGCGACACACAACAGAGGGCACGCCTGCGGACGGACGGGTGAGGTGACGACGGATGCTCGAGGGGCGGGGGGACACCCCCGCGGGACGACGTGTGGAATTGAGGGTCGGCACCGATTTCTCCACCCGCCCCTCGAAGCTCCGGGCGAGGCCATACCGTGCGATGGTCGAGCGCCTATGTGCCGGGTTCTGGGTTATCCGCACCAGGTAACACAACCATGCGGCTGGGGTGATAATGGATTGTGATTTCGAACACGGCAGGATGCCGAACCAGGAGTTCAAGACCTCCGACCGGTGGGGGGGGGACCGAAAGGCGCTCCGCGTCGTTTCCCTCTTCTCCGTCATGACGACAGTACTGGTTCTGACCGGTTGCGGCGACCGGGTGCGTCCACCCTCCATCGCCGAACTGGCGGAGTTTGAGACGACCGCGCCGGTCGGACCTTCGGTGGATATGGATCGCGTCGCACAGGCGCGAATCACCGTGGGGCCCTACCGGGTCGTTCCCGGCGACACTCTGCAATTGGAAATGCTCCGAGTGCTCGAACCCCAGTCGGTAACCGATGTCGGGGCCGGCGGCAGACAGGAGTTCAGGTATCGCGTCGATGGTCGCGGCACCATCATGCTCCCGATCGTCGGACGCCTCGTGGTGGCCGACAAGTCGCTGGCCGAAATCGAGGCCGATGTCATCGCGGCTTATTACCCTCAGTACGTCAGGACGCCGTTTCCCGTCCACATCACCGTGGTGGAATACGAGACGCGCCGCGTATCGATCGTCGGCGCCGTGGGGAGGCCGGGGATCTATGCGCTGCGGCACGACGAGATGTCCCTGGTCTCGCTGTTGATGCAAGCGGGGGGCATCAGCGAGAAGGGCGCGGCGGTGATCCGTATCACGCGTGCGCAGGAATCCGCTCCGCAGGCGAACCGTGTTCGAGGGGGTGAAGGGACGCCTGTCAATACCGTCAAGGCCCGGGGCGAAGTGCCGGTCCGGTACCTGGCGGCCATGACGAACGGGACCCAGAAAGCGGATACGGCAACGTTGATCCTGCCGGTGAAGGGATTGAACATTCCCTTTGTCGACGTGGCCTTGGAGGAAGGTGACCGCGTCGTGGTGGAGTGGCCGCAGGAGCAGTTTGTTTCCGTCGTGGGGCTGGTCAACCGGCCTGGCAACTTCCCCTATCCTCCCACCGCCCGCTATGCGCTCATCCATGCGATCAGTCTGGCCGGCGGCCTGGATCTGGTGGCGGATCCCCGTTACGTCAGTGTGTACCGTCTGCGGTCGGACGGCACCATTGCCAGCCTTGCCGTGCAACTGGTGGATCCGAAGGAGGAGAAACATCTGACGGAGGCTCTGGCGCTGCCGCTCAGGCCGGGCGACATCGTCTCCGTGGAGCATACGCCGCGGACTCGCGCGAACGCTTTCTTCGAGCGGGTCTTCCGAATCAACCTGGGTTTATACTTCAGTCCGGATGATCTCTGGCAAAATGATTGACAAAAGACAACCATCCGATGGAGTTCCCTTGCGGCGCAACGATGCCGCGGGCCGTTTGATCGGCCGGGACTCCCTGCATCGCGCGGGACCTCCCGCCGGCGCGGCGTCATCCGGGGCCGGCGACGGTCTTCTTCTGGTCGTGTGGCGTAGCCGCTGGATCATGCTGATCAGCGTGGTGATCGCCATCGTCGCGGGCATCGTCTACCTCCGGACCGCTACGCCGATGTACACCGGCACCGCCAGGCTCTATCTGGACTACGCCGGCATTCGCGTCGCACAGCCCTTCGATCCCGCAAGCACGCCGAAGACAGACAAGTACCTCAACACCCAGGCCGGCCTGATCAGCTCCACGCCGATTCTGGGCCTGGCGGTGGAGTTGCTGTCGTCGCAGCGCTTGCGGACTTTTTCCGACGTGGAAATGCCCGCCGCTCACCTTCGGCAGAATATGACCGCGGGCGTGGGCGCCAAGGATGAGATCATCTCGATCTCCTTCCGCTGCCCGTATCCGGACGAAGCAGCCGCGGTCGTGAACGGCATTGTCGACGCGTACATGATGTCTCGCTCGGAGCGGGGACAGAGGAACGTCGCTCAGTTCCTGAAGCTCCTGCAAGACGGCATGGACAGCGACCGTGCGGAGCTCGAGAAGAAACAAAAGGAAATGGCGGACTATCAGAAGAACGGTATGTCCCTGTCCTTGGGCTCTGGGCAGAGCGGGGCCATTCTGCAACGATACCTGGGTTTGCAGGCGGAATACACCCAGGCACAGATCCGAAGGATGCAGGTTCAGACCCTGCGGGAGGCCGTTCGTCTGTTGGCAGACGACCCGGCAGCGCTGAGACACTACGTGTATTCCAGCGGGAACTCCGGCCTGCTGGCCCGCGCGGAGGCGGAGAAGACGCCGCTGGAGAGCCGCGTCATCGATCTGGCGCTCCGAAGGGAGGGTGCGTCGGAGATGTTCACCCCCTCTCACCCCCTGGTGGCGGGATTGGCCAGCGAGATGGCCTGGGTCGAGACCAAGCTCGCCGGATTGGACGAGCAGTTCGTCAAGGCGGTTCGCACGGCCGTCGAACGGCAGTATGCCGACGCTAATGAGTACGAGCAGCAGCTCGTCGCTTTGTGCCAGGAAGAGGGGAAGCGCGTGGTCATGCTCAATACGGAAGTCGAGCAGTATCAACGACTCCAGTCGGATATTGAGGCCTTGCGTGCGCATTACCAGGGGCTCTACGAACAGATCCGCGAACTCAGCAAAGTCATGGGCGAGGACGTGGAACAGTTGCACATGGAAATCCTGGAATCAGCCAGTCCGCCCGAGGCGCCATCCGAGCCACAGAAGGACCGGGTGCTGGCGGTGGCATTGGTCCTCAGTCTGTTGCTGGGCGGCGGCATCGCTCTGGCGCGGGATCAACTGGATCAGACCATCCATTCCGCGGAGGAAGTCCCTGCCCTGCTCGGGCTGCCGGTCCTCGGCACGGTGCCGGCGATGTCCCGCCGACAGAAGATCCAGGAGCGTGGGCGGACCATTCTCTTTCGCCCGGAGTCGCTGGAGGCGGAGGCCTTCCGTACGATCCGGACCGCCGTGTTCTTCGGCGCGCCGCGGGAGCAAGCCAGAACGATCCTGGTTACCTCTCCTGCGCCGGGCGACGGCAAATCGACCCTGGTCAGTAATCTGGCGATCGCCATGGCGCGAGCCGGCCAGAAGATCCTGGTTCTCGATGCCGACTTCCGCCGGCCGATGCAGCACACCATCTTCGGAGTGGACCCGTGCCAGCGCTGCTTACGCAACGTGCTGACGGGAAGGATGAAGCTCTCGGCCGCCATTCAGCCGACGGGGGCCAGGGGGCCGCATCTGTTGACCTTCGGGCAGGGCGTCTCCAACCCCACCGAGGTGCTGAACAGCCGGCAGTTCGCCCTCGTTCTGGAACGACTGGTCGGAGCGTACGACCGGGTCCTGATCGATGCTCCGCCCGTCGTGGTCGTGACGGATGCTCAGATCGTCGGCGCCCTCTGTGACGTCACGGTGGTGGTCCTAAAGGCAGGGAAGTCGGCCCGCCGGGCCACCTGTCACACGATCGAGGCGCTGCAGGGCGTCGGTGCACGGGTCCTGGGCGTGGTGATCAACGACGTGCGGAGGAGCGGCGATGGCTACGGCTACTCCTATCACCGGTACTACCGCCGCAACGACGCGGATTCGCATAATGGCAAGAGGGTGAAAGTCCGGAGCACGGCCGCGGCCGGCCCGGCGTCTCGGTAGGAAGTGATGATGTACAGGAGGATCGGATGATTGTGCAAGGGCGCTCCAACGCGGGCCTCGAACACGGCGTCGCCGCGGGAGCGACATCCACTCACGAACACGAGAGATTCGTGGACGTTCATTGCCATTGTTTGCCGAATGTCGATGACGGGCCTCAATCGCTCGAGGAGTCGCTCGCGCTGTGTCGAGCCCTTGTGGAAGACAACATCGGTCTTGTCGTCGCGACGCCCCACCAGCTCGGCCGATTCGAGACTCGTACCGATGCCCAGCGCATCTGTGACGGCGTCCAGCGCCTCAACCGTGAGTTGTCTCGGCGGGGATTGAACCTGACGGTGCTCGGGGGCGCCGAGGTTCGGTTGGACGAGAGGATCTGCACTTTGCTGGCGAACGGCGAGATCCTCACGCTGGCCAATCAGAGACGCCATGTCCTCCTGGAGCTGCCGCACGACGTGTTCATCGACGTGGAACCCCTGCTCCATGCGCTGGCCGCGGCGGGCATAACAGCGATCTTGGCGCACCCGGAGAGGAATGCTTCCCTCCTGAGACACCCGCATGCTCTGTCGCGGTGGCTGGCGTACGGCGTGCATCTCCAGTTGACCGCCGGCAGTGTCGTGGGGTCCTTCGGAGGGCAGGCCAAGGAGGCCGCCCGGGAATTGCTGGCCCGTGGTTGGGTGGACATTGTTGCGAGCGATGCGCACGACACCCGCGAGGGCCGGCCGTACATGAAGGAGGCGTTTGCGGGGATCCGTGAGGAATTCGATCCCGAACTGGCTCATCTTCTCTGCATTGAGAACCCTCTGCGCGTGACCAACGGTCAGAGACTCATTCCGGCGCGTTCGCACGCTGCTCAGGAGGCTCGGTAATGTGGTCTGCGTCGCATCTCTGGCAGGAGTACCGGAACGAGGATCCCTGGGATCGACTGATCGAGGGGTTGCTGATTGCGCTGCTGGCCTTCATGCCCCTGGCATTCGGAGCGGTAGACGCCTGGAGTGAGCAGATCGTGATCGTACTGGCCGCCACTATCGCCCTGTGCTTCTGCCTGCGTATCGCCCTGGGGGCAAGCCCTCCCATGGTCTGGACGTGGGCCTACGTCCCGGTGGCGGTGTTTGTACTTCTGGCGGTTGGGCAACTGCTCGCGCTGCCGGTTCCGCTCGTTCGTCTCATTTCTCCCCACACGGTTGCGCAGAAGATGGATCTACTGCGAGATCTGCGCGGGTCCGACGCATTCTCCGGCGGGATGACGGTCAGCTTCTATCCCCATCTGACGGCGCACGACTTGCGGCTGGTGCTGTGCGTTGCTGCGGTCTTTGTGGTGGTCCTGAACACGTTCCGCCGGCCCGATCAGATCCGTCGGCTCCTGGGGGCGATCGCCGTCATTGGGGCTGTTGTCGCACTGGTGGCATTGGGGCAGGACCTCGTAGGCAATGGCATGATCTACTGGTGTGTCCCCAATCCGCACGGCACCTCTCTTTCCGGCCCGTTTGTGAATCACAGTCACTACGCGCAGTTCATGAATCTCTCGATGGGTGCGGCGTTGGGACTTCTGTGTATGGAGGCCCATCGAGTCTTCGGCCGGTGCCGGTTGACGCCGGTGGCGGTGGCCGACTACCTCAGTTCGTCCGCCGCGCGACCGCTCTGGGCTCTGCTGGGCATCATCATCTTGGGGACCGCCACGGTGTTCGCCTGTCTGAGCCGCGGTGGAATCGTGAGCCTTCTGATCGCAGGAGCTCTCACGGCCCTGGTTCTCGGATCGCGAAAATCGTTGCGCGGATCCGGATGGGTGATCGTGCTGCTCGCCTTGGGGGCGTTCATCTGCGTCTTGTACATCGGTTTCGACACTGTGTACGACCGGCTGGGAACGCTCAGCGACCTGAATCGAGCCGAGGGCGGCCGCTGGCGAATCGTCCGAGATGTGGCGGTTGCCTGGACACGGTTCCCGCTGGTGGGCACCGGCCTGGGAACGCATGAGGTCGTCTACCCGATGTTTGACCGTTCGACGGCAGTGACGCTGGCCTCCCACGCGGAGAACGAATACGCCCAGACGGCGGAGGAGATGGGCGCGATCGGTTTCCTGACTCTGCTGGGCATCGGGGTCGTGGTCTGGGGCGGTTACAACCGGGTCGTTCGCACAGGAGAGGAACCGGTCCATTCCGCGGCCTATGGTCTGGGCTTTGGGCTGCTGGCGATCCTGATCCACAGCCTCAGCGACTTCGGGCAGCATGTGCCTGCCAATGCGTTTTTGTCCGCGATCATCTGTGCATTGTTGATTCGCCTGTCCCTCTACCGTCGGGACGATGAAACGGTGGTGGAAGCCCTCTCGGCACGCGGGGGATGGATCCTGGTCGTTCTGGTGTGTGTCGTTTCCGCCTGGGCGGTCGCGTGCGCCGACCAGATGCGCCGAGGCGAGGCCGCGTGGAAACGTACGCTCCAGGCCGAGCGGGCCCTGATGGAACGAGGGTGGCAGGGCGGTGACGAGGAATACACCGATCTGCTGACGCGCGCGATCGAGGCGCAGCGTCACGATCCCGGCAACGTCAAGTACCGTTACTGGGTGAGCGTGTATCGTTGGCGCGCGATCAGTCGTAGCACCGATCCGAACACCGGGCACATCCGCTTGACGGCGCCGGAACTGGAATTTGTGGCGAGGATCATTGAGGAATTGAGAGAGACCATACCGCGGTGCCTGGTGTACGGTCCGCCGTGGTCGGTGATGGGACAGATGGAGCGGTTCATCTGCGGGCGGGCGGAGGAAGGGGCCCGACACATCTGGAAGGGGCGGCAATTGGCGCCCTGCGACGCAACCGCCTGCTATGTGGCGGGCATGTTACTGATGCAACAGGGCGACACGGACGGCGCATGCGATCAGTGGAGACGGGCAGTGACGCTCGACGGACAACTGTTCGGGGAAATCGCGGGACACCTGGTGAAGGAATGCCGGCGTCCGGATGTCGCACTGGACATGGCCGGAGACAACGTTCACCGGCTCAGCGCGATCGCGGGGATTCTCCAGGACACGGCAGAGGATACGGAACTGGTGAACGAGGCGCGAGGTCGGCTGGTGGCGTTGCTCGAACAGAAATACCGGGATTCGAATCCTCCTGCGTGGGTGCTGGCTTGGCTGGCGCGGGTCTACAGCACGCAGGGGCGGATTGCCGAGGCGATCGCGTACTACCGCCGGGCGTTGAGCCGGGACTATGACCAAGTGGAATGGCGCTACCATCTGGCCCGGCTGCTCTCAGAGACCGGCGCAGCGAAAGAAGCTCTCCAGGAGGCGCGGATCTGCCTGCGAATCAAGCCGGCAGACCCGGCCATCAGCCGCCTGATCAATCGACTGGACAGGAACACCGGCCCGCTGGGACCGATCATGCCGTCTCCCTGACGGGCAGAGACGGTCTCCAGGCGAACGGGACCTGGCTTGGAGGACGCGGATCTCACCGCGTGCCTTTGATACGTGCCGCTGGACGGCCGTGAGTGCCTGCAACTCACGAGGACGGAGTCTGCCCGGAACCCCTTATGACAAGTGCTTCACGTCATTTCCAGATCGCTCTGATTGCAGCCTGGCAAGTGTCGCTCGTGCCGTGCGTAACCGCCTCCGAGCCGCTGGCTCGGCCGACCTTCCATTGCATCGGTCTCTACTGGAAGCCGTCGGATGGGGCCCCAGACAATCTGTGCACGGTTCGATACCGGCCCAAAGGCGCCCTGCAGTGGAGCCAGGCGTTGCCCCTGTGGTTCGACGAACAGGAGCACCCTGGTCTGGAGGCCCTGAGCCATCAGTACAGAGGAAGCATCGTGAATCTCCTGCCCGCTACGGAATATGACGTGAACCTAACGCTCGAGAAGACCGGGACCCAACGGAGCTTCACCGTGGCGACCTGGAGCGAAGAGTTCCCCGTTCAGTCCTTCGTGCCGCTGAACGGCAGCGCCTACGGTTCCGCTCTGCACATCACCCGCGGTGGCTCGGCACAGGATGGCTACATCGTGTATGGCCCGCCGGAAGGCCGCGAGACGGTCATTGATGTTGGCAACCAGAAGGATTACTGCGTCCAGGTGGATGCTTCCTATGTCATTCTGCGTGGGCTTACGTGCAAAGGGGCCCGCCGGCACGGAATCGTGCTGGGAGATGTCACCGACGTGATCATTGAGGATTGCGACGTTAGCGGATGGGGGCGCATCCGGTCCAACGGTTTCGGCGTGAACCTGGACAGTGCCATCTACTCCGAATCTGACAACCTCGAGCGGATCGTGGTGCAGCGTTGTCGGCTGCACCATCCGCGGTCGAACGCGCGTGCGTGGACCCAGGGAGGACACCCGCTGGGTCCGCAGGCCCTGTACTGGGAGGGTTCTCAGGGCTGGCACGTGATCCGTTACAACGAGATGTACTCCGATGAGGAACACTGCTTCAACGACATTGTGGGCGAGGAACGAAACCACAGCTACGGCGGTTTTCCCAATCGAGATACCGACATCTACTGCAATCGCTTTGCCAACTGCCGGGACGACGCGGTGGAGTCCGAAGGCGCGAACATGAACGTGCGGATCTGGAGCAACTACATCGATAGTTTCTACATGGCTATTGGGGCGGCCTCCACCGCACTGGGACCCCAGTATATCTGGCGGAATCTATCGGATTTCTCCCGCCGGGGGCCGACCTCGGCGGACAAATACTATCGCGGAGGGGCGTTTCTGAAGCTGGGGTCATCGGATCCGCAATATGCTCGGGGGCGGATCTACGCATTCCACAACACGATTCTCCAGCCGCCGGCGCCGTGGGTGTATCCCGAGCGTGAATTCGCCGGCTGCGAGACGGGCCTGAACGTCACGGACGACGACGCGCGCCAGAGCAACATCCTGTGTCGCAACAACATCCTGCACGTGAACAACCATACAGAAGGCCAGGACAGTATCAAAGATCCCTCTTACGACCCGCGCAACAGCTATGACTTCGATCTCTACAATGGATTCGTCGTCGTCGGAAGCGAGCGGAACGGCATTCGCCTGGAGCCGTATGAGGTTCCGACGTATGGCCCCGAGAGCATCGACGGGCAGTACGCGTTGGCGGTGGGGGCCCCCGGCCACGACATGGCGGAGCGCATCCCCAACTTCAACGACCAGTTCACCGGGCAAGGTCCGGACATCGGGGCGTGTGAATACGGGGCGCCGGCCCTGCCCGCGGGGGTCCATGCTGATTGGACCGCGTGGTTGATGCAGTGGGAACAGGACGCCGACGTCAACTGAAGGAGAGGTTCGCACGGATGAGCATGACGATGCAGAGGATCGAGCAGGATTGCCGCCAGATGCGGGGCCTCGCGCAGATTGAGAGGTTGTTGGCGGCCCTCGAAGAGAATCGCATCGCCTACTGCCACTGGAAGAGCAACACGGCCCTCGAACAGATCCTGTCGGGGGAAACGGACCTGGATCTGTTGGTCGCCCGGTCGTGCGAAGCGCGGTTTCGCGAGATCCTGCGGACCCTCGGATTCGTGGAGACGGTCTCGCGCACTTCCGCCTGGTATCCGGATATCGAGCATCACTACGGCTGCGATCCCGACTCCGGACGGACCATCCATATCCATCTTCATCTGAGGCTGGTCATGGGGCACGACCTGCTGAAGGACCATCATTTGCCTCTGGAAGACGCCTATCTGCGTTCGACGCATCTGTGGCGTGGTTTGCGGGTCCCGCAGACGGAATTCGAGTTCATCATATTTGTCATAAGAATGGTCCTGAAGCGCCGTGTGCTTCCGACCCTGGTCGCAAGTCCCGTTAGTGCACTGAGGGCGATCGTACATCGGACACTCCCTCCCCTGTCTCGTACCGACACCCTGGACTTGCAGCGGCTCGAGGCTGCCTCCGAACGGCAAGAGATTGCTGGCCTGCTCGACCGGCACTTCCCCGGCCTGTCTCTCGAAGCCTTCGAGTCTCTGGCCGAAGGGCTCAAAGGGCAACAGCGCAGGGATTCCTGGGGGCCCGCCTGGAAGCAACTGGCTCGCACGGTCCGGCCCCATCGCCAGCACGGACCTCTTCGAACGCTCGTCCTGGCGCTCTATCGAAGGGTGTTCCTGATTATCTGCATGCTCATGGTTCGACTGCACCTCGGTCATCCTCTCAAGAAGAGACTGCGCCGTGGGTGCGTCTTCGCCGTGGTCGGAGGCGACGGCGCCGGCAAGACTACGAATATCGCCATGTTGAGGTCATGGCTGGGCCGATTCATCGCCGTTGCATCGCTGCACGTGGGAAGGCCTCGCAAAGGGATCCTCTGGTATCTGATCATGGTCCCGCTGCGTTCCCTCAGAATGCTGCGGATCGTATCGGAGCGGTTCTACTCGTCCGTGTCGTTCCTGCTTGTGGCCCGCTATCGGCACCGGGCCTGCTGCAGGGCGCGAAGGCTTCGTCGGAGGGGAATGATGGTCTTGCTCGATCGCATCCCGCTGCCCGATATCCGCAGCATGGATTGCCCACGGATTCGCCGGTTCGCCGGCGCGCGGGGAATCTACGGGTTGATGGCGCGGTTGGAAGAGCGATACTACGGCCGGATGAAATGTGCGGACGCGGTGGTCGTGCTGCGTCTGGACCCTCGGATCGCACGACAGAGAAGGCCCGACGACGACGGCCAGGCCCTCAACGCCCGTTCCGGCGAGATTTGGAGCGCTACGTGGACCTGCGGGAGAATCCACGTTGTGGACGCGTCGGAACCGATAGAGACAGTGCAACAACGGATGCGAGAGGCAGCGTGGCAGTGCATGATGAGGTCCCCGGTGATCGGCGAACTCATCGGCGTGGCCGGAAGCGGCAAATCGACCGTGGCCACGCTGCTGGCGGCCAGGACCTTCGATGTGTCGAGCCATTTATCGTGGAAGCAGGACGTCCCGCTGTGCCTGAGAGTCCTGGTGCATCGGCTTCCCGAGGTCATCTCTCAGGCGGCAAAGCGCGTGCCTCTGCGATATCTGGCGATCATGCTCAACATCGAGGTCACGCTGCGACTGCTGGCGCGCCATCGCGAATCCCCCGTGTTGGACTGTGGCCACGTGATTCTGGACCTTGGTCCTTTTCTGCAGCTTGCGACGCTGCGCCATGCCTATCTCCCGCACGCGCCGACGCTGGCCTCATCTGCCTGGCTGTCCGAACTCATGGTCCGGTCGCAGCAGGTGATCGACAGGATTTTCTGGCTCGACGCGGATGATTGCACCCTCATGAACAGGGTCCACGGGAGAGAACAGATTCACGCGATGAAAGGCCGGCCGGAAGGGGCCTTCGAGAGGTTCTATGCGGAATACCGCCAGGAGTTCGCCCATCTTCTCACAGGATATCCTGCGAGCCGGATCGAGCGAATCGACACGGGCGCCATGTCCGCCGCCGACATATCCGGATGGATCGATGCACACCTGTAACGCAGACGATATGACCGTGAGTCGAAGGACGGGTCACACGCGCGCCACGTCTCTCAATGCGCTGGCCCTGGTGGGCAACTATTTCGTGACCATCGCCGCCGCCTTCGTGGCGAATCCATTGCTGTGCCGGTTTCTGGGCGCGTCCGGATTCGGGGTCTGGCAGATCTGCCTGCGGCTTCTGACTTTCGTGTCGGCCTCCGACGGGCGGGCCACTCAGGCCTTGAAGTGGACCATCGCCAACAAGAGCGCCTCGACGGAAACGGAAAAGAAACAACGCGACATCGGCAGCGCCCTGGTCGTCTGGCTGGCATTTGTCCCGGTCATGGCGGGTCTGGGCATTCTGGCGGTCTGGTTGAGCCCCCACCTGATTCGCGACTTGGCCGGCGGGCAGTATGCCACGGTTCGCATCGTCTGCCTGATTCTGCTGTTCGACCTGCTCCTGCTTCCGCTGCGATCGATCCCCGAAGCGGTGATGACGGGAATGAATCAGGCCTACCGTTGTGTCTGGGTCGAAGCGCTGCGAACGGTGCTCAACGTAGGTCTCATGGTCCTGCTGGCGTACATTGGTCTCGGATTGACCGGGATGGCCAGTGCCGCGGTGGTGGCTTCACTCACTGCCGGCGTCGCAGGCGTGATTGTCGCCAGACGGAGTCTGCCTTGGTTCCGCGTGAAACGGCCCCGCCGGGGAGACCTGCGTCTCTTCGCCGGCTTCAGCATCTGGGTCTTCCTCTGGGCGCTGTTGAACAAGCTGATGTTGTCCAGCGATGTCCTTCTGCTCGGCGTGCTGTCCTCAACCCGCCTGGTCACTTCGTACGCGATGTCCAACTACGCCGTCCAGAGCATCATCAACCTGGCGGCACTGGGGGTCTCCGCGGGCATCCCGAGCATCGGCGCTATGGTCGGAGGCGACGGCCGGCAGCGCGCGGGAGCCGTCCGCGAGGAGATCATGGCCGTGTGCTGGTTGATTACGGTCGTGGGAGGCGGTGCGATCCTCCTGCTGAACCGGGCGTTCATTTCTCTCTGGGTCGGTCCGGAATACTACGTGGGCCATCTGGAGAATCTCCTGATGGTGTTCCTGATGATGCAGTGCATCCTGATTCGCAGCGACGCGTTCATCATCGACGCCACGTTGAACATGCGCGCGAAGGTCGTCCTCGGTGTCATCTCGACGGGGATATCAATTCTCTTTGCGTACATCCTGGGACGTGTTGTCGCCTCGCCCGTGGTTGGCGTGGTCTCGGGCCTGATTCTGGGCCGTTTGCTGCTGACGGTCTCCTATCCCGTCCTCGTCATGAGATTCCTCGGGTACAGCAGGCACAATCGCGTGGACCTGCTGCGCCCGGCCCTGGTGACCATTGTGCTTTTTGCATCGTGCAGCCTCTTGGGCCGGTACCTGGCCATCGGTTCCTGGCCGATGTTCGCCAGCGCCGGGACTCTTTCCCTGTTGCTCCTGTTGCTGATTGCCTTTGGCCTGGGAGTTCCGCCGGAGTTTCGAGCGCGGATATGGCGACGGCTCGAGTATGTGCCGATTGCCTCGGGTGTGCGGCGTCTGGTCCAGTCACGAGTGTAGCGGGTCGGCAACTGATGGATCGCTTTCGATACGCCATCTTGTTAGGTATTCCGCTTTCCGAGATGATGTGCGGTCAGATCCAGGGTCTGTGGGCTCCGCGCCTGGGGCCTCTGAGCCTCGCCCAAGTGTACCACGGCTTCATGTTGTGCGTGGTGAGCCTCTATCTGATCGCGCGCCTGCGCCGGCCCTGTGAGAAGCCGCTGTCTGCCACGGCGTGCATCGTCATGTTCCTCCTGATCACAGGGACCTCCACACTCATGGCCTTGAGGCACAACGGGCACTTCCAGGAGGACGCGATTGCTCTCTCGCAAATCCTCTACTGGGTTCTCGTGTGGCTCATCTACGCGGTCGAGTGCGCCACGCCCGAGGGAGGCAGACTTGTGCTAACGGGAGTGCTGGCGGGCGGCGTCTACATGGCGGTTTCCATCATCCTGCTCCACGTGCTCGGCGGAGGCGCGTATTCCCGATATGAGGGGGTGGACGCCAGCTTCGGAGGATTCAGCACAGCCAAGTCCCTGGGGGGCATTCTCTGCGTGGCCGCTCTGCTGAGCCTGCGGATCCGATCCATGCCCCTACGGGCGGGCCTGCTGTGTACGAGCCTTGCAGGTCTTATGCTGACGTATCAGAGAACGGGGCAATTAGCGATGGTCGTCGCGGTCCTGTGGATTGCCGTGGTGCATATGAGATCCAGGATCCGGGAGGTCCTGCTGTCGGGCCGATCCGTCATCGCATTCGCCTGCATCCTGGTCGTGGTGGCGGGGTTCATAGATACGGATGCCCTCGCCGAGCGGTGGCGGAACGCGGATCTGTCGCTGGGCAGCAAGGCAGGGTCCGGCCGCCTGGGCTTGTGGACCGACGCCCTCCATGCCTTCGGGGGCATGAACTGGCTCGACCGGATGCTGGGCGTCGGCTACTCCGGCATGCGGGACGCGATGCTTGAGGAAGGCTTGGGAGGCAATCGCAAACACACCCACAGCGACGTTCTGGACATCCTTCTGGCCTTCGGAGTTCTCGGCGTGTTCGGATGGATTGCCGTTCACTATGCGGTGATTCAGACGATGCGTGCCTGTGCGAAGACCTCGATGGAATATGCTCTCGGGGGGGCTGTCTACATCGTGTTCCTGATCGAGAGTCTGATTACTGGCCAGGTCTTCGGGCCGGCGACGATGATTGCGTATTTCGGCGCCATCACCGGTCTGTGCGGCGTGGGATACGAGGTAAGTTGCGGCGCGGATGCCGCCCTGTCTGCCTCTTGTGAATATGACTATTGTCCTGAAGGTGGTGTTCCCGATCCAAGACAGGAGGTAGGACCGCGTTGTCTCTGAATGGCTTGATCAGATGCGTCCGCAAAGCCTACGAGATCGTGTATGGCTACGTGGATCCGATCGGTTACGCCCGGTCGATCGGAGTACGGGTCGGCAAAGATTGCCGTCTCATCGGTGTGCACTTCGGGAGCGAACCGTTTTTGGTGACCCTGGGCGATCACGTCAGTGCGGCGGATGTCTCCTTCATCACCCACGATGGAGGCATCTGGGTATTCCGGGAGACGTCGCCCGAGGTGGAACTCTTCGGACCGATCACGATTGGCAACAACGTATTCCTTGGGGCCGGCGTCAAGGTGCTGCCGGGCGTGACGATCGGTGACAACGTCGTAATCGGCGCCGGCGCCGTTGTCGCCAGCGACGTTCCCTCCAACTGCGTGGCGGTGGGCCTGCCGGCCAGGCCGATTCGCACGCTGGACGAGTACTGGGCGCGCAATGCTCACAGGCTCACCTACGTGCGGAGCATGCCTCTGAAAGCGAAACGCGACTATCTCCTGGAGTACTTCAATCTACCTCAGAAAGGGCGAGCCCCGGAGGCTGACCCCGTGCCAGCAGGGCGGTCGCGCACAGAACAGGACCGTCGTGTGGAGCAGCCGTCCTGCCGGTGATCCCTGCCGGCACACGTTTGCATGTGCCGGAGAGCGATGATGGATACACAGAAGACCTATGTTCTCATTCATATGTGGCCGACCGCCGGCGGCTTCAAGAAACGTATGGACATGTTGCTGGACGTGCTCGCCAAGAGATGCCAGGTGACGAAGGTTCAAACCCTCCGGGCCTTCCTGCGGTTCCTGTGGGAGGCCGGGAGGTCGCCGAGGCCGGTGTCGGTTCTCGTCTACGGGAGTCTCGCGGCGCCCTTCCTGATCCTATTTCGGCTCCTGCATTGCCGCATCCCCGTCTACTACATGGTCCGCGGGGATGAGGCGACGTACGCGCGACAGGCGGGCCACGTCGCCCAAGCCCATCTGGCGGTACTGTGTCAGCGAATCTTGAAGGGTCTGGGTTGCCATTTCGTCTTTGTCTGCGACGATCTGCGTGCGCTCTTCGAAGAGCGGCTTGGCGCGTTCAAACGGTGCTCGGTCCTTCCCAACACGATTGGCCGGCCGATGCCCTCCATTCGAGGGTTCGAGGGCCGGATTGCTCTCGTGGGCGACTTCGGAACCGTGAAGAACACCGAATGGGCGCTGCAGCGATTGTCCCGTGGCGAGTACGAGGTCGATCTGTACGGCGCCCGGGAAGTGCCGGATGAGTGGCGCA
>ENA-OSEO01002657-OSEO01002657.1-sediment-metagenome-genome-assembly--contig:-NODE-2657-length-24087-cov-3.288963_pt1 | contig 24087 bp, 26 predicted proteins | sample MGYA00237883_ERZ534232 | MGnify/ENA metagenome assembly ERZ534232
CAGCGCGGATGATTCAGCGTTTGGATCTCATCCGACCAGAATTCAGAAGGGGTCTTTTTCCCCCGGCGGCAGGGGAACCTTGAATGCATTCAGGGTCATTGCAACGGTTGTGTAATACCCGCAAAGGATCACCAACTCCACAACCCCCGCTTCACCCAATAGGTCCACGGTCTTTCGGTAGGTATGGTCGGATACCTGATGGGTATCGAGCATCTCCCGCACAAATCGGTAGACCATCGATTGGTCCGGGTCGTCGAAATTCGGCACCCCGTCCGTCCGAAGGCTTTCGATCACCGGTTCATCCAGTCCTTCGGCCCGTGCAATTCTTGAGTGCATGTGCCATTCATATGCTGCTTTCCATTTTGCGGCAACAACGATGATGGCCAGCTCTCGCAACCGAGGCGCCAGCGAGCTGCCGAAACGGACTGCCGCACCCAGGCGCTGCAGCGCGTCTCCGAGGACCGGGCTGTGCAGCCATGCGTTGAAGGGGCCCACCAGACCCCCTTCCGGTGTGAGGAATTGAGCGGTGGAACGGCCGGTTTGCCGTCGCTCCGCAATGATGCTGTCAAAGAGACGTTTTTGCGCATCGGTGCATTTTTCTTGCAAGATGCAGGGGATTCGGCTCATTGCATATACCCTGTTGCCTGGTTGGGGGGTTGAATGTCGGAATGGCGACGCCGCGCATTTCCGGCGCTTTTTGAAGGCAAGGGTCCGTCACCTGATGCTGATCACCGGACAGGGTGCCTCCAGGATGACATACTGCGCTGTGGAGCCGAAAATCAACTTGCCGACTTTGGATCTTTTCCGAACACCGATGATGATTTCATCGATGCCGTGCTCGCAGGCAAACCGGACCAGATCCTCCCCGGGGGTCATCCCCCGAACGAGCAGGTGGGGTTCGCAATCGATGCCCTCCGCCCTGAAGACGGTTTCGGCCAATTCGGACAACTCCTGTTCGGCCAGGTCGAATTCGCGTTTCGGCACCTCAAGCCCCCCTTCCATGGATCGAACCAGAAACACCTTCCCCCCGAATGCTCGTGCATGGGTCTTACCGAGACTCATGGCTTCTTTTGAGACCCCGGAACCTTCGTAGCAGACCAAGATGTTCATTGAAACCTCCCGTCAGCTTTCACACCGCCATTCAGTGCACCATCGCGGCAACCGCAACGGCATCTCCCCCCAAGTATCGTTCGGATTCTGGAGGCTTAAACAATCCTGTTGACACCCTATCACAGCTGCCTGTATGAATCCTCAAAAAAATTGTGTGCCCACCGGTGACGTCATAACCGTTTTCAGGAACTTCAGGCAATGAATAAATCAAAAGACAAGAAAAATATCAAGCAACTCTTTACCCCGATTGCAGAATCCGACATCGACACCCTGGCGATCGGTGACCAGATCGAAATCAACGGCATCATATTTTGCGGCCGGGATGCGGTGCTGCCCAAAATCGCCAGACTGATCGAGGCAAACGCGCTGGATCGACTCAAGGTAACCCTTGAAGGGGGGGTGATCTTTCACACCGCGGTGAGCCCGGCCGGTATCGGTCCGACCACCAGCAATAAGGTCGAAATCGAGGGCAGCATCCCGCTGCTGTCCCAAGCGGGGGTGAGGATTCATCTGGGAAAGGGCTCGGTGGGCGCCGAGACGGTGGCGGCGCTGAAACGGTACCGATCGGTGTTTGCCGTCACCCCCCCGGTCAGTGCGCTATTTTCAGACAAAATCATCTCTCAGCGCATCGCCGCCTTTCCAGAGGAAGGGATGGAGGCTCTGTATGAAGTAGAGGTCCGAAATTTTCCGGCCATCATCGCAAGCGCCCATGGTAAATCGCTTTTTTCCGAATAGGAGCACGGGATGTCGACAAGAGAAGATATCGAAACCGCCGTACAGAACTGTTTGATCAAGGCCGGTACGACTTTTCGAACCGACCAGTACCAGGCGTATGCGGCCGCTGTAAAAAGGGAAAAAAATAAAAACGCCAAATGGGTGCTCGAAAGAGTGATCGAAAATGCGGACATCGCCAAAAAAAAACAATTCCCGCTGTGTGATGATACCGGCATCCCGCATGTCATTGCCGACATCGGAGACGGGGTAAAACTTCCCGAGGGCTGGTTGTCCGCCATCCATCGAGGCATCGCAGCCGGGCTCCGCAAGATGCCCGGCCGGCCCATGGCGGTAAAGGGAAACGATGTCGAACGGATCGAACAATCCCAAGGGCTCTACACGGACCCGGCAAAGCTTGCACCCGCCCCGGTAATCGTGCGCCCCGCATCCGGAAAAACCCTGCGGATAACCGTCCTTCTGCTGGGGGGAGGACCCGAGATCCGGGCGCGCACCCATCGGATCTTTCACAAACGGAGCGTGGAAACGGTGCTCAAAGAAGCGGCGGGATGGATGACCGCCGAAGTCAAACACCTGGGATGCACCCCGTGCACGCTGGCGATCGGCATCGGAAGAACCCACATGGAAGCGTCCGCGCTGATGCTGGAGGCCATGAAAAAGGGTTCTCTGGCCAAGCAGAATCGGTGGGAACGGCAGGTGACCGAATGGGTCAACCAAGCGCAACCCGTGGGCCCGCTGGGGCTCGGGGGCTATGCCACCGTGCTGGGCACGTTCATCCGGGTGGGTCCGCTGCGCGCCAGCGGGGTTCGAATCGTCAGCATCCGGCCCTGCTGCTGTATGGAGCCCAGAAGGGCCACGGTGGTATTAAAGTAGCTCCGATCCTTTAAATCCCCCCCTGCCCCCCTTTCGGATAGGGGGGAACACCCGGCATCGCACCGGATTCCATGAGCCGTTCGATCCGGGGGATGTCTTCCGGAAGGTCGACCTCGGGGGAATCGTATGTCGTAACCACCACCCGGATGCGCATGCCGTGCTCAAGCACTCTGAGCTGTTCGAGTTTCTCGATATTTTCGAGCCTGCCCAGGGGAAGTTTCCGGTAGACTTCCAGAAACCCCCGGGTGTAGGCGTAGACCCCCAGGTGCTTGTAGGTGTCAAACGCGGTGCCCGGGTCCCTTGCATAGGGGATGGCGGACCGGGAAAAATAGAGCGCATCCCCCTTATCGTCAAACGTCACCTTGATGTCTTTGGGGTTGGTGATCTCGCCTGGGTTGACGATCGGAAAGGCCAGGGTGGTCATCTCGATGCCGGGGGTTTCGAGAAACGGTCCGACCACGTCATCCAGGCTTCGGGGATCGAGCAGCGGTTGGTCCCCCTGTACATTGACGACCACATCGGTCAGTGCCAGACCCATTTTCTCGGCGGCTTCCGCCACCCGATCGGTGCCGGACCGATTCTGATCCGAGGTCATGACCGCTTTGCCCCCAAAGGTCTCCACGGCCTTGAGAATCCGCGGGTCGTCGGTGGCCACCACCACGTCGTGAACCCGACCGGCGCGCTGGGCCCGTTCATAGGTATGGCGTATCATGGGCTTTCCACAAATGGGGGCCAGCGGCTTGGCTTCAAATCGGGTGGAATGATACCGGGCGGGTATGATCACGACCATCTTCATGTTTTCACTCCTGGGGGGGCGGCTGCAAGGTGTTGACCCACCCTGTCTTTTCGTCTATTTTGACACCGCCAAACGGTTTTTGTTCATCACAATAGAAACAGGGTCGATTCATGAATCTTGACATGCTCCATCAACTGCTGCAATCGGTTGCAGCGGGTCGGCTTTCGGTAGGGGACGCTGGGGACACACTGGTCAATATGTCCTGTGAAGACATCGACTATGCCCATATAGACCATCATCGATCCCTTCGCAAGGGCTTTCCGGAAGTGATCTTCGGGCAGGGGAAAACGGTCGATCAGATCTGCGGCATCATGGATAGGATAGTCCTTCAGGAAAACGTGGTTCTGGTCACCCGGATCGATGGCGAAAAAGCCCGGCAGGTTTTGCAGCGCTTTCCGGATGCGGTTTTTCATTCGGACGCCCGGATGCTCGTTTGGAAAAAACAGCAAATCGACATCCTGGGGAAGGGAACCATTCTGGTCCTGTCGGCCGGCACCTCGGATATCCCGGTGGCCAAGGAGGCGGTGATTACGGCTGAAACCATGGGCAATACGGTAAAATCGGTCTTCGATGTGGGGGTTGCGGGAATCCACCGGCTGTTCAGGCACAAATCGCTTATCGAAAGCGCATCGGTTCTTGTGGTCGTGGCCGGGATGGAGGGAGCCCTTCCCAGCGTGGTGGCCGGGATGGTCAGCCGCCCGGTGATCGCGGTTCCCACCAGCATCGGCTACGGGGTGAGTTTCGGTGGGTTGACCGCCCTGTTTTCCATGCTCAACAGCTGCAGCTCGAATGTCGCGGTGGTCAATATCGACAACGGATTCGGCGCGGGGTATATGGCATCCATCATCAACCGGGCTTAAAACCAGCGGATCAGCATCACCCCGCCGACAATCAACAGTATGCCTGAAATTCGCCACATATTCATGGGGTGCACAGGGTAACCCAGAAGCCCGAAATGATCCAGAAACAGCGATGCAGTCATTTGCCCGGCGATGATCAGCGAGATCATGGCGGCTGCCCCCAGTTTGGGGGCGAGAATGACCGCCGATACCACAAAGAACGCCCCCAGAAAGCCCCCCGACCACACCCACCACGGGTATTGCTTTGCGAGGGACGGATCCGGAAGGGGGGTGCGGGTCAGCAGCGAATAGAAAACCAGCGCCAGGGTGCCCACGGCAAAGGAAACGGTGGCGGTAAGAATCGGGGAGCGGGTCCACAGGTTCAAATGCGCGTTGATTCCGGCCTGGATGGGAAGGAATGAGCCCGCCACAACGGCCATCAACAGGTAAGGTATCAGTGAAAGCATTCTCGGCAGATCCTCATCCAACAGCAGGTTAAATTGGTTTACCAACCACCAATCAGGTGAAGGTGAAGATGGAAAATCACCTGGCCCCCTCCCCTTTCCACGTTGAAGACCAGGCGGTAACCCGATTCGGAGACCCCCGCTTTTTTCGCCATGCGTTTGGCCGTAAGGATCATCTCGCCGACCACGGGTCCATCTTCATCGGAAAGATCGTTGATGCTGCGGATGTGTTTCCTGGGGACGATCAACAGGTGAACCGGTGCATGGGGATGGATGTCCTTGAACACCACGATCCGCTCGTTTTCGAATAAAAATTCCGTATCGGTCTGCCCGTTGACGATCCGGCAAAAGGTGCAGTCCTTGTGCATGGGTCGTACCATCCCCTTGAAGTCTTTAACCCACCCCGATGGGGCACCTAACCACCGGCGGCCGGTTTTGTCAAGTTTTGGAAATTGTGTTCGAAAAAAAAGGGTTGACACCCCCCATTCGTTATCGTATGGAATTTTTATATAATGTAAACAATTTTAAAAATTGTCTACAATTATCCACCAAATGACGTATCTACCCGCAACTAAAAACGGAGATCCCGTTTACCGGACCCTGAAGGAAAAGATCCTTTCCTTCCACTACCCGCCGGGGTTTCAACTCAAGGAGGAACATCTCGGGGAAGAATTAAACCTGACCCGAACCCAGGTTCGAAAGGCCATAACCGATCTGGCCGCTGATGGCCTGGTCATCCGGCACCCGAACCGGGGCGCCTTTGTCGCCACCCTTTCGGATGCGGAGGTTGATGAAATATTCGAGGTGCGCGAGGCGCTCGAGGTCAAGGCGGCGTTTCTGGCAATCCGTCGAGCCAGTCGAGAGGAATTGGATCGGATCGCCCGGTCCATTGAAAGCAGAAAACGTTTTCTGGGCGAAGATAAGATTCGAAGTTTTTTCATCCCTGAAATGGATTTTCACTTCGAAATCGTAAAACTGAGCAAAAACAATATCTTAAAGTCCATCTGGGAGGGGCTTCACACCAAGCTCCAGCTCATACGGATACAGTCCGCCATGGCCGGGGATCGGTTTTTGGAAGCGCTGGAGGAACACAAAGAGATTCTTTCCTGCATCGGCCAAAACAGACCGGATGAAGCGGAACGGCTGCTCCTGTTGCACATACAAAGGGCGAAATCCTTTTACTCCACGGTTCCTGAGTAACGGTAAGGACCAAACCCTTTGACGGTTATTTCCAATTCAATGTTGGGGGTCTGAAACGGGCTTTCAGCTACCCACCTCCATCAACGGCAACCATCAACCAAAAGGAGGCTATCATGGTAAAGAGGCGTGGGATCGTTTTATCGTTGCTGGCGGTTTTTCTTTTACTTTTATCAAGCGTCGGGGTTCCGGCCGCCGACACCTTCCCGTCCAAAGAGATCCGGATGATCGTTTCATCCGGGCTGGGCGGGGGCATCGATCGGATGGCCAGATCCGTGCAGCGGTTTTTGCCCGATGTCCTGGGGGTTTCGGTGCTCGTGGAAAACCAGCCGGGTGCCGGGGGTAAAATCGCGATGCGCACACTCTTAAAGCAGCCCGCGGATGGGTATACCCTTTATGTGAACCTGGATCCTTCACTGACCATCCTCCAAAAAACCGAACCCGAGCTGTTCAAGATGGAAGACGTCAGCATCATCAATGTCAACTGGGTGGATCCGACCCTGCTCATGGCGCACAAGGATACCGGTTGGAAGAACCTGGACGATATGATCGCAGCGTGCAAGAAGGAACCCGGCAAATACAGCTTCTCCCTGGCCAGTCTCTATTCGACGGGCTCGATTTTGGGACAACTGCTTTTCAAGACCCTGGGGCTGGATGTCAAGATCGTCCCTTACGACAGCGGGGGCACCGCCCGAACGGCCATGAGGGGAAAGCATGTGACCATGACGGCGGGCGGGGCAGAAGGGATGCTGGTGTTGGAGGACGTCGGGGTTCCGCTTGCGCTGTTCTGGCCGAAACCCGTCGCATCGTACCCGAATGTACCCTCCATCAACGATGTTTTGACCAAATACAACGTCAAGGTTCCCAACGCCGGATCGGTTCGATTCTTTGGGGCCCTCACCGAGGTTAAAAACAAGTACCCGGAACGCTGGAAGATCCTGGTGGATGCGTTCTACAAATTGGTCAACGAACATGAAGGGTTCAAGGCGTTTTGCGATCAGTCGAAAATCGGCCGTGACTGGTACGGTCCGGAGAAATCAACCGAACTGGTCATGGAATCCCACGAAATTTTCAAAACCGTCAATGTATCAAAAAAGAAATAGGAGAAATCGATTTTTTCAAAAAAAGGGGGCGTTTCAATATCGTCCGCCCCCTTTTTTGCCACGATCTCTGGTTTTTCCTAAAGGGATATGCACATGAGATGGTCTACCAAAGGGAGAATCTTGGAAATCGAACTCCAGCCGATAATCATCTCAACGCTGATCCTGGGCTGGTCGATCTATTATTACTATTCTACCGTCGGATCGTCTGAGGATGGCCCCAAGTCCGTGATTTTCATCAAACCGCTGGTGATCGGTATCCTGGTCTGTTTCCCCTTGGTGGTCAGAGGGGCGATTCGATTTTTACCGGAAGACAGGGCTGCTGAAGACCCGCAAAAAATGGAAGAAACCCCTGATCGAGGATTTCTGGATTCCCGCAGGCTCTTTTTTGTGGCCGCCCTGGCTGTCTATGCCCTGGCGGCCACTTTTTTGGGTTACCTTGTCCCGTCCATCCTGTTCATCTTCTCGGTGCTTTACTATTTGGGATCGAGGAATCTGTGGATTCTGATCGCATTGCCGCTCGGATGCGCAATTCTTCTCTCGTTTGTCTTTAGATACCTGCTCACGGTCCCTATCGAGATCTGGCCGTCCTGGTAGCCGGAATCCATCACTGCCTTAGGGATCACTTAGGAGGGCGATGAAATGGTTGATTGGTCGATATTTTTCCAAGGGCTGAGCCTGGTCCTGTCCTTTAAAATCTTCGTGTTCATGTTCATCGGCATGTTTCTCGGGCTTATTTTCGGGGTGATACCGGGGCTTACCGGCTCTTTGTGCATCGCGGTCCTGCTCCCGGTCACATTCCTTATGGATGCCCTCACCGCCTTGGCATTCTTGACCGCAGTCTATACCGGGGGACTGACCGGGGGAGGCATCACCGCGATTTTGATCAACACCCCCGGAACCCCCGGAGCGGTGGCCACCGCCTTCGACGGTTACCCCATGACCCGGAAGGGAATGCAGAACGAGGCCCTGGGATTGCAGGTGGCATCTTCTGTCATCGGGGGGTTCGCCGGCTATCTATTTCTGCTTTTCCTGATTCAGCCCCTGGTCAGAATCGCCCTCGAATTCGGTCCGTCGGAGATGATCTTTCTAACGGCCCTGATGCTGGTGGTCATCGGCACGCTGGGGGGGCGGAGTTTATCACGCACCTTCATGATCGGCATGTTCGGACTGCTGTTGGGCACCATCGGAACCTGTGAGGCCACCGGATTGGTCCGCGGCACCCTGGGACTGGCGGAGCTCGAGGACGGCATCCCGTCCATAGTCGTCATCATCGGTATGTTCGCCATTCCGGAGATGCTGAACCTGATCACCCGATCCTTCATCGTCGAGGTGGACGTGGAAACCGGGCACGATTTCAAAAAACTGTTGGCCGGCATGAGGGAAACGCTCCGTCACACCCGCACGGTCATCCGGTCCGCCTTGACCGGAATCGGCATCGGGGTTCTGCCGGGCATCGGCTCGACCCTCGGCTGCCTTCTGGCCTATGCTCAAGCCCAGCGCAAGGCCAGGCCGGGGCAGTGCTTCGGAGAAGGGGAACCCGAAGGGATCATCGCCGCCGAAACCGCGAACAACGCTTCGGAGGGCGGCGCCATGGGGATTCTGCTTGCGCTGGGCATCCCCGGCAGCGGTTCGACGGCCATTCTCGTCGCCGCCTTCATGCTCCACGGCATGATGCCCGGCCCCCGCCTGCTCAAAGAAAACGGACCCCTGATTTACGGGCTGATTTCCGCAAACATCATCCAGATGTTTCTGTTGATCTTTGTCGCCGTTTTGGTGGCTTTTTACATGGGCCGGGTGATTTTTGTTCCGACCCGGATCATCGCGCCCACCCTGATCGCGGTCATGGCCATCGGCGCGTTCAGTGTACGAAACCTGTTTTTCGATGTCTATCTGCTGTTTTTCTTCGGGGTGTTCGCCTGGTTCCTGCGCAGAAACGACTTTCCGATCATCAGCTTCATGATCGGGGTGATACTCGGGAACCGGCTCGATATGGAGATGTTCCGGTATTCGATTTTGTTTGGAAACGATCTTTCCATCTTCGTCAAGCGGCCCATACCCGCCGCCCTGCTGGCGGTGATCCTATTTACCGTGGGAATGAATATCTATCGGAAATACAAGGGACCCCAAAAGGGAGATCAACCCGGAACCGCCGGCTGAAACAGAAACCCGATTATCCCAATGTACGGTGGAAAAAAATGAACACACAGCTGATTTATCCGACGTTGACCGACGCATCATGCGTCAGCCACTACAATTTCGAGATGGCAGCCCGCCAAGGATTCGATTTTCCCGAACGGATCTTCATCAAGGACGGCACCCTGCGGGAAGGCGAGCAGGCCGCGATGAGCGGCTTCCGGTTGGAGGACAAGATCGAAATCGCCCGCATGCTCGATGACGCCGGGGTACATTACATCCAGGTGGGCTATCCCGGTCTTTCGGAATCGGAAGATCGTATGATTGCAAAGCTTTCCGGGTTGGGGTTGAAGGCAAAGGTGGGAGGCCTGTGCCTTGTCTATTTGCCCGAATGGCGCGATCAGATCGACCGGGCCATCGATTGCGGTGTGGCCTGGATCGGTGTGGCCTATGGCCTTTCGCCGGTTCGCCTCAGTCATATGATGAAGGTGCCGCTGGAAGACGCGGTCGACCGGTGCCTGAAGGCAATGGAATATGCCGCTGAAAAAAAATTGATGGTGAATTTTACCGCCACCGACACGACGCGCACCCCCCTGGAGACCCTGATCGACCTGTATCGAAAGGCCGTATCCTCGGGAGCGACCACCGTGGGCATCGCCGATACGGCAGGTGCCATCGGACCCACCGGTATGCGGTATCTCGTTGGACAGATGCGGCAGGCGGTCGATGTTCCCGTTGTCGTTCATTCACACAACGATTTGGGGCTGGCCATGGCCAATACCATTGCGGCCGTGGAAGCCGGCGCATCGATGGTGGATGTCACCGTCAACGGGCTGGGAGAGCGGGCGGGAAACGCCTCTCTGGATGAGGTTGCAACCGTACTCACCCACGTATACGGTTATGATTTGGGGATTGATCTTAAAAAAATGAAGGCGCTGTCTGAACGGGTCGCCGAATTGAGCGGGATTCCCCTTGCCAAGACCAAACCCCTTGTCGGAGAGTCGGCCTTTACCCATACCTTGGGCGCGCATCAGTGGGGAGTCAGACAAGGCTGGTTCGTCTACGAGCCCGTGCGCGCCGAGGCGGTGGGTAACCGGCGGTATCTTCCCCTCGGACGGTTGACCCATCATCTTCTGGTTCGGGGCAAGCTCGAGGAACTGGGATTCACCGGATTGGAAGACGCTGCAGTGCAGCGGATCACCGAAAACGTGCGCCGGTCCGCGGAGAAAAACGCTCGATTCGTCACCGACGACGAGCTTCGCGAAATCGGGCGTCAGGAGTTGAAATAGGCGCTGCAAACAAACCATTTTATCGGAACAGGAGGAAAACGAATATGGGAATGACGATGGCAGAGAAGATCTTTTCACGTCATACCGGCCGGGATGTGCGTGCGGGAGAAATCGTTCTGGCCGATGTGGACGCCACCATGTCGCACGAGGCCAATCGCCCCCTGGCGCTTGAAGTCTTCCAGGAAATGGGGGGAGATAAAATATTCGATCCGAAACGGGTGTTCATGATGTTGGACCACCATTTTCCCGGATACAGCGCGGCAGACGCCGTTTCCAATCAAAAGATGCGAAAATTCTGCGCCGAGCAGGGGTGCACCCTCTACGAGGGAGAAGGGATCGCCCACCTGGTGATGCCGGAAAAGGGGCATGTCCTTCCGGGGGACCTGGTGGTCGGAACCGACTCCCACACCTGCACCTACGGTGCGATGGGAGCCTTCTCCTGCGGGATCGGCTCGACCGATATGGGGGTTACGCTGATGACGGGAAAGCTCTGGTTCATGGTGCCCGAGACGATCCGAATGAACATCACGGGCAAACTGCCCCCCGGGGTCTTCCCCAAGGATCTGATCCTTTCCATCATCGCCAAAGTCACCGCCGACGGCGCCACCTACCAGGCGGTGGAGTTTGCCGGCCCGGTCATTGAAGCGATGTCCATGGACGGCCGGTTCACCCTGTCCAACATGGCCGTTGAAATGGGGGCCAAGGCGGGGCTCATCGCTCCGGACGACGTCACGCTGGAATGGGTCAAAAAACGGGCCGGCAGGCCATTCACCCCGCAAAAACCGGATGGGGATGCGGTGTATGCCAAAACGATGGAATTTGATGTCTCCGACCTGCCTCCCTTTGTGGCCAAACCCCACTATGTGGACAACGGGGTCCCCATCGAAGAGGTGGTGGGAACCCCCATAAACCAGGCCAACCTCGTTTCGTGCACAGCGGCACGGGTGGAAGACCTAAGGATCGCCGCTGGGGTTCTCAAAGGCCGCAAGATCCATTCCGGTACCCGCATGTTTGTGACGCCGGCTTCCCGGGAAGTTCTCAAAACAGCACTCGCGGAAGGGCTGATCAGCACCTTTGTGGAGGCGGGATGCCATGTCGGGACGCACAACTGCGGCGGATGTGCCGGCGTCATATTCGGCGCACTGGCCGACGGGGAAACGGTGATTTCAACGGCGAATCGCAATTTTCAGGGACGGCTGGGAAACCCGAAGTCCTTCATCTATCTGGCCTCTCCCGCCACGGTGGCGGCCAGCGCCCTTGAAGGGAAGATCGCCGATCCCCGCCCCTATTTTAAATGACCCATCACAGACTGGAGGCTAACATGATTTTAGAAGGCACCGCGCACGTTTTTGGAGACCACATCAACACGGATTACATCATCGCCGCCAAGCACAAATCCCGTCTTTCGAACCTGGACGACATGGTGGAATATATCATGGAGGATATCCGTCCCGGTTTCATCAAGGAGATCACCCCCGGGGATTTCATCGTGGCCGGGATCAATTTCGGATGCGGCTCCTCGCGGGAAACCGCACCCTGGGTGATCAAAAAGGCGGGGATCGCCGCGGTCCTGGCCAAGGGGTTCGCCAGGATCTTTTTTCGCAACTCGATCAACATCGGGCTGCGTGTTCTTCGCGTGGATACCGCCGGAATCCGGCAAGGGGATCGGATAGTGGTGGACCTGGCTTCGGGAAAAGTGGAGAACCGAACCCGGGGGGATCTGATGACCACCCAGCCCATGCCCCCTTTTATCCAGACCATATTGGACGCCGGGGGCGTAAAGAACTATCTCAAAACGCACAAAACCTTTGATCTGTAAAATTCCTTTTCAGGAAAGGATGCCAACCATGCCCATGACGATCACCGAAAAGATTCTGGCCGGGGCAGCGGGCAAAGACCAGGTTCATCCGGGGGAAGTCATCACCTGCAGGGTCGATCTTATCTGCATCGACGAGATCCAGATCGCTATTTTCATCGATACCCTGGATAAACTGGGGACCGATGCCGTGGACAAGGATCGGACCGTTTTCGTAATCGACCATTTCTGCCCGCCGACCAATTTGCACCAGGCCGATGCCAACCGGTTGATTCGGAAATTTGCCCGCACCCACGGCCTGCGGTTCCTGGAAGGCAGTATCAAAGACCAGTTGTTATGGGAAAGGGGTCTGGTCCGGCCCGGAATGGTGCTGGTCGCAACCGACTCCCACATCACGACATGCGGTGCGCTGGGAGCCTTTGCAGCACCCTTCGGCCCATCTGAAGCCGCCATCATGGCCGTTCAGGACCGATACTGGTTCAAGGTTCCCGAATCGATTCGATGCGAGATCACCGGCTCTCTGCCCCCCTTTGTGACCCCAAAAGATATCGGCCTATACATCCTCGGTCAAAAAGGGACGACCTTCGCCGGGTATAAGGCGATCGAATTCTGCGGCCCCATGGTCAAAAATTTGAGCATGGACGGCCGGGTGACCCTGTGCAACATGACAACCGAGATGGGGGCCAAGAACGGAATCATCGCCCCGGATTCGGTAACGGAAGCCTTTCTCAAGGCGCGGGGGGTCAACGCGTGCCCGACGATTTTCAGCGATGAAAACGCGGGGTATGCGGAAACCCTCGCCGTGGATGCGTCGAAACTGGAACCCCTCGTGGCAGCCCCCCACAGCCCCGGAAATGTCTCCCCGGTTTCCCAGGCCGCGGGAACAAAAATCGATCAGGGGTTTGTCGGGTCATGCGGAAACGGCAACATGGATGATCTGAGGGTTGCCGCACGGATCCTGAAGGGAAATACGGTTCACCCGGACACCCGGCTGATCATCGCCCCCGCATCCCGGGAGGTATACCTCCAGGCGCTTTCGGAGGGACTGATTGAAATCTTTCTCAGGGCGGGGGCCGTGGTGAGCAGCCAGACCTGCAGCGTGTGTGCCGGATTGGAAGCGCCCCTGCTGGCCGGGGAGACCTGCATCACCGCCTCTCCCCGAAACTTCAAGGGAAGAATGGGAAGTCCGGATGCCCATATCTATTTAGCGTCACCGGCCACCGTAACGGCTTCCGCCGTCAAGGGGGGTATCACCGATCCGCGAGAATTCAAATAGGAGGCAACGATGATCCTTAAGGGCAAGGTTTGGAAATTTGGGGATGAAATCGATACCGACATTATCATCCCGGCAAGATACATCGAGCTGCCACCCGATGAATACAAGATGCATATCATGGAACCGGTTCGACCGGGTTTTTCCGGGCAGATTCAGCAAGGGGATTTCATTTTCGCCGGAAAAGGCTTCGGGATGGGATCCTCCAGGGGCCACGCCGTTGTGGCCCTTCAGAAAGCGGGTATTCGGGCCATCGTGGCGCATTCCTTTGCCAGGATCTTCTATCGGAGCGCCATCAATGAAGGACTGCCCGTGATCGAATGCCCGGAGGCATCCGATCTCAGCAACGAAGGAGATCGGGCGGTGATCGATATGTCTTCGGGGAACATCAAAAATGAAACCCAGGGCAAGACCTTTCGGTTTCATCCGTTCCCGGAGTTGGTGCGCAACATTCTTATGGCCGGGGGCGGGGTGAACTACTACAAGGAGCTTCTACCGAAGCGGAAAAAAGGATGAGCGATGAAAAAGACCACACAACTGAGAAAACTCATTGAGCAGGAAGGGATTATCATTTCACCGGGCATCTACGACTGCCTCTCGGCGAAAATGGCCGAAAGCGCGGGGTTTAAAATGGTGGGGATCACCGGTGCCGGATTGGCCGCAAGTCTGTTGGGGTATCCCGATGTGGGCATTACCAGCATGGCGGAAGTCCTCAACCAGAGCCGGAATATCGTGAAATCCGTCGATATTCCGGTTTTTGCAGATTGTGACACGGGTTTCGGCAACCCCCTCAACGTCTACCGCACCATTCAAGAGTTCGAGGATGCGGGGGTGGCCGGACTTTTTATCGAGGATCAGAAGTATCCAAAGCGATGCGGGCACTTTGAAGGCAAGCAGTTGATTTCCACCCAAGAGATGGTCAAAAAAATCGAGGCTGCCCGCGATGCCCGGAAAGATCCGGACCTTGTGATCATGGCGCGCACCGATGCACGGGCGGTCTATGGTCTGGACGCCGCCATCGAAAGGGCCAAGGCCTATGTCGAAGCGGGTGTGGACATGATATTTATCGAAGCCCCCCAGACCGTGGAGGAACTCCGGATCGTCGCCAAAGCGGTCGATGTCCCCTCGATGGCCAACATGGTTGAAGGGGGCAAGACCCCGATCGTGTCGGTTCAAGAACTAGAAGAGATGGGTTTCAAGTTCGCCAGTTTTTCGGGATCTGCCCAGAAAATCGCCCTCAGTGCGATGCAGGAACTCTTTGAGTGCTTAAAGACCACGGGGCGGTTGGATGGTGTTTTGGACAAGATCGCCAGCCTGAGCGCGCGGAGTCAATTGTTGGGGTTGCAGCGATACTACGACATGGAGAAAAAATACGCAGTGGAATAAGCTTCGCGCATCCCTGGGGATCTGCTCCGGCATGGAGAGCAGCGGCGCATGCCGCGCCGGATGGATCTTTGATCCCAGCGGGCAGGAGAAGGTATGCGGAATCTGACGAAGCGGGTTTCAGGAGAAACGAGATGAAGAAAACGACGGTGTTTAAAAGGCTGCTGGAAGCCGATGAGATTCTGTTGGCGCCGGGAATTTACGACGGCATCACCGCCAGGGTCGCACAATCCATGGGATTTAAAACAGGCGCGATCTCCGGAGCGGGGATCTCCAACTCCCGCTTGGGCAAGCCAGACGTGGGAATCATGGGACTGGCGGAAAACGTCGACCAGTGCCGAAATCTGGTCAACTGCGTGGACATCCCGCTGCAGGCGGACGGGGATACCGGGTACGGTAATGCGGTCAATGTGTATTACACGACCCAGGCGTTTGAACAGGCGGGGGTGGTCTGCCTGATGCTCGAAGACCAGGTCTGGCCCAAACGCTGCGGGCACATGAAGGGCAAGCAGATCATCCTGGCCGAAGAGATGGTGAAAAAAATCGAAGCGGCCGTGGCAGCCCGAACGGATCCGGACTTCTGTATCAAGGCGCGCACCGACGCCGCGGGCCTGCTCGGAATCGATGAGGCGATCCGGAGGGCAAACCTCTATGCCGATGCGGGCGCCGATCTTCTGTTTGCCGATGCGCTGTTGACCCGTGAGGACATCAAGCGATTCGCGGGGGAAACCAAAAAACCGGTATCGGTCAACATGGGCTATGGGATCCGCAAACGGCCCACAACCCCGCTGATATCGGCCCGCGATCTGCAGGAGATGGGGGTGGCAATGGTTTCATACCCCCGGCTGTTGAGCGGTGCTGCCGTCTGTGGAATGAAAAAGGCCGTCGAATTGCTGCTCGAATCGGTCAAGACCGGAGAGGTCCACGACCGGCCGGATCTGACCGTCGGTTTCGAAGAATTTACCAGCCTGATGGGTCTCCCCGATATACAGGATTTGGAAAAACGATTCCTGACGGAAGATGTGTTGAAGGAAAAGTACATGGCGAAATAAAGCCGGCGCGGTCCATCCCGGACCGGGCCGGCTATCATCCGCGGGAATTCCGGCTGATTGCGCTTGCCTTAAGGTTTGAACTTGCCGAACCCCGGGCCGACGGGGCTCAGGTACTGCAGGCCGTTTTGACCGGCGCAGGGGTCGTTTGAGACCTCTTGAATGATGGCAAACTCCCCCCAGATTGCCGGACCGATCTCGGTACCGTCCGCGGCATACCAGATGCCCCCGTCCAGGACGGCATCCGCGGGTGCGGCGACGATTTTGACAAAATAGACCCAGCTACAGAGGCTGCCGTCGTCCCCCTGGTACTCACCGGACATGTGATTGGTCAGCCAGGCGCCGGAGCCGATATAACTGGGAAACCCATAATGACGGTCCAAAAGCCCGTCCCCGTCGCAATCCTTGTTGCTAATCCAGGCCTCGTTCCATTTCATCATCAGCCGGTCTTCTTTATACGGCTGGCACCAGGCGGCATCCCGGTAGGCGTCGCAATAATAACCGTTGAACAGGTGCGCCTGGTAGTTGTACCCCCACCGGTCGTATCCGGTCTCGATCACTTCCCCGTCGGAAGTCACAAGAATTCCTTCCTGAATACAGGTGCATTCCGCGGTCTTGTTCCGGTTTTGGTTCGGACCTTTCGCCGTTGCCGGCGCACACAGCGCAAAAACGAAAACCAGCCCCATGAGAACGGTAAAAAGTTTTCTCATCATGTGAACCTCCTTTGTTTGTGGGTTGTCGAAACGTGCCTGAACGATTCTGATCCTTTGCATTGTCTTCCCCGGATTCCGGCTCTCGGGCCGGATTGACGCTATCGCCCCCTGCGCTCCGCCAGAATGCCGCTCAACTCCTCATGGGTCAAAAACCCCTTTTCGACCAGGATCTGCCCCAGTCTTTTCCGGCTCCGGCGCAACGCCCGGTCGATATCCTCTCTTGATGCATATCCCAGCGCCACGAGCGCCTCGCCCAGCCGCACCGGGTCGTTTTTCTCCTTGTAGGCAAGCCCCCGGCTCAATTCATAGGGGGTAATCAGCCCAGCTTTCAGCAGGATCTGCCCGATCGGAACGTTCTGATCGTCCAGGGCCTCTTCGAGATCCTCATCGGTGATAAACCCTCTTTCCATCAATACTTCACCGATTTTGGGTTTCCTCAAAACTTTTTGCATCCTCCGGCATGCAAGCCCGACGATCAGGGCGAGGGCACCGGATATCAACAGCGTAGAGAGAAAAAAAAGAAAAAAGTTTGCACACGGGTTCCGGCAAACCTGGGTCAACTGGGAGGTCGGGTTTTGGGGGTACAGGCAGATCAATATCCAATGGACGGGCAGAACGAAGCAAAAAATAGAGATAAAGGCATAGATGGAAGTTTGGGTACTCATGACATCCGGTCTGCTCTCCCTTTTCCTGATGAGCCGGTAAGCCTTCTCTCCAGCGGGTACGAATCCCCCCCGGGAAAATTTGCTTCCCGATGTCCCCCCCCGTTACCCCTCGATATCGAAAAGTCCCCTTTTATGATGGGTTTAAATCAGAAAGGATGATTTTTTCCAATACGCCGTTTGTACGATTTTTATACGTATTTTCGGCATCACCATATATTAGCGGCCGTAGTAAAATCGTATTAGACGGTCAGTCCGAATCACAGCCGTTGTTGAGTCTCTGCTTGAGCTCCGCTCCGCACTTGAAGAAGGGAAGTTTTTTGGGTCTGACCCGAAACCGTCCGCCGGTTTTCGGATTTACGCCCGTGTACGGTCGGTATTTCTTGACCCGGAAAGAACAGAGCCCCCTGAGCTCCACACGATCCCCCCCTGCCAGCGCTTCGGACACCCGGTCAAAAAAGATCCTCACCACCGACTCGGCTTCGCTCTTGGTGATGCCGGACGTTTTCTGCAGCGTTGCAATAAGAAAAGATCGGGTCATAGGCCCCTCCGTTTGACAAATACGCTTCTGCGTCCCGGACAGAGCAACTTCTGTGCCTGTGCGCCGAGGCCTGGGGGAACGTTCCGGAAATAGGGAACAAATCACCCCAATCGTTCATCCAGGACTGCCCAGCGCCCCAACGATCTGTTTCAATATTTTATACTCTGGGATATAGAAAAGCCTGCGGAACGGTTATTTTTCGGCTTTCATCTCCACCAGAACGGCCCCGCCCGTGCCGAAATTTTCTTCTTTCAGCTTTTTGTAATAGGAACGGTACAAATGAATGGCCGCCAGGGGGTTGTGCCCGGTCACCCGATCTTTTGCCACGAGCACCGTGCACGGCGCTTCAGAGTAGCGCATCATCAAGGAATCGTGCCCCACGCACAACCCCAGGATGATGTTGAAATCGGTTTTGGCCGCGTTCAACAGCTTGGCCTGGATGATGGGGCTGCACATGGTCTCATACTGATCCGGACTCACCTTGTCTTCCTCTCGAATCCCCAAAAATTCCTTGGGTGTTCCGCCGGCCTTGCACATGACCGAGGCCAGTTCGAAACCTTGCGCCTTGAGAATATCCGATACGATCTTTGCCTCGTGTTTGAGCCCTCCGCAAAATGCAATCCCCAGCCGGGAATACCCCATCTTGTGGGCGAATTCGATGGTCTCCTGCATCCGGGGTTTGATCGCGTATCGGACATGAGGATTGTCTTTTTCCTTGTTCACATAGCACTCGCCTTCCTGAATCGTCGCATTTACGGCAAAGGCGCGAACATCCGGCCGGTTGTATTCTGAAAGCGACCCATCGATCACATCCTTCATGTGGAGCGTGGGGCAGTAGACCGGTCCTTTACCATCGGTGCTCCGGCAAATGGTATTCTCGATGGTGCAATCCGCACACCTCGGTACAAAGTCGTTCTGTTTTTCCATTCCCTTCTCCTTTGTCAATTAAATAAATTCTCCATGGCCTTCCTTCATGGCGTGACCCCCGGGGTGAAAACCTGCACCTCCATATACCTCTTGGGGTCAGGGTTCAACCCCTTTTTGGCTGAAACACCCACTTTCCCTTCACCGTGGGTGCGGCCAGCGCGTCCTTGAGCTGGTCCAGAAAGGTGTCCCGTGGCACCTGCCTTGCCCCCAAACCGATAAGGTGGTCGCTGGGGACCTGGCAGTCGATCAAACGGAAGGATGCCGCATTGAGATGTTCCGCAAGTGCAACCAGCGCAACCTTGGAGGCGTTGGTCCGCCGGGTGAACATGGATTCGCCGAAAAAACATCCGCCGAGCGAAACGCCGTAAAGACCGCCTGCAAGCGATGAGCCGCACCAGGCTTCGACCGAGTGGGCAAACCCGGCCTGGTGCAGCCTGCAGTAGGCGGCGATCATGTCCGGGGTGATCCACGTCCCTTCATCTTTTTCCTGCCGCACCTTGACACATTCCCGAATGACCCTTTCAAAATCGGTATCCAGTGTCGTGCGAAAGACCGCCTTGCGGATGACCCTCCGAAGGCTTCGAGACACGTTTATTTCCTCCGGATACAACACCAGGCGCGGATCCGGGGACCACCATAGAATAGGATCACCGTTTGAGTACCAGGGGAAAATACCCATGCGGTAGGCGAGCAACAATCGATCCGGGTCAAGGTCCCCCCCGACGGCCAGCAACCCGTCTTTGCGGGCGAGCGTGGGAGGGGGAAAGACATGGGTATCGGATAGCAAATATACGGGCATGATGATTTGAGGCTTGAAACGCGACGGGTGCAACCGCAACAGACGTTTGGCTTTCAGCTCTCCGCTTTGAGCATTTCCCTATGGGCCTTTATCTTTTCGCTTTCATCGAGCATCTGTCCCCAATCGAAAATCATTTGGTCGCCGGCCACATCCAGGAAGACATGACCGCCTTTGGCGAGTTTCCCGAAAAGGATTTCATCGGAAAGGGTGTCTTTGATTTCGGACTGTATCAGTCGCCCCAGGGGCCGTGCGCCGAACTTGGGATCGTGGCCTCTTTTTGCCAGCCACCGTCGTGCCGCCGCAGACAGGCAGAGGGTCACTTTCCTGATTGAAAGCTGGGCCTGCAGTTCCGCCATGAATTTATCGACCACCCTTTCCATGATTTCGACGGTCAATGGATTAAACGAAATGATGCCGTCCAGGCGGTTTCGAAATTCGGGGCTGAAAAACCGCTCAACGGCCTTCTTTCCCTTGGAGGCCACCTCGTTTTCAGCTTCCCGGAATCCGATGGTCTGGCTGCTCATCTCCCGCGCACCGGCATTGGAGGTCATCATCACGATGACGTTTCGAAAATCGGCCTTCTTACCGGTATTGTCCGTAAGGGTGGCATGATCCAGCACCTGCAGCAGGATATTGTAAAGATCGATGTGCGCCTTTTCGATTTCGTCCAGAAGCAGCACGCTGTATGGGTGTTTCCGGATGGCGTCGGTGAGCAAACCGCCCTGATCAAAGCCGATGTAACCGGGCGGTGCACCGATAAGCCGGGCCACGGCATGTTTTTCCATGTATTCGCTCATGTCGAACCGGATAAACTCAACCCCCAGGATCCGTGAGATCTGACGGGCGACCTCTGTCTTTCCGACCCCGGTCGGGCCGGTGAAAAGAAAGGAACCGATGGGCCGTTCAGGAGAGCCCAGGCCTGCTCTCGAACGTTTGATGGCGGTCACCAGGGAGGTTATCGCCGAGTCCTGGCCGTAGACCACCTCCTTTAGCTGGTCTTCAAGGGTCTCGAGGTGGACCCGATCCGAGGCGCTTACGCTTCGGTTCGGGATTTTTGCCATTTTGGCGACGATTTTTTCGATATCCGTCGGGTGGATCTTGGTGCGGCCGGCTCCGCCGGTCAGCCGAATAAAAGCCCCGGCCTCGTCGATGACATCGATGGCTTTATCGGGCAGGAACCGGTCGTTGATGTACTTGGCGGAGAGCTCCACCGCGGCCTTGAGGGCCGCATCGGTATACTGGATCCCGTGATAGTCTTCGTAATAGGATCGGAGACCCTTGAGGATCTTGATGCTCTCGGCAACGGGCGGTTCCGGAATCTCGATTTTCTCGAAGCGCCGGGATAAAGCGCGATCCTTTTCAAAATGATTTTTGTATTCTTCGTAGGTGGTCGACCCGATGCACCGCAACTCTCCGGTAGCCAGGGCCGGCTTCAAAATGTTGGAGGCATCCATGGACCCGCCGCTGGTGGCGCCCGCACCGACAATGGTATGGATCTCGTCGATAAACAGGATGGCGTCTTTTTTCTTTTGCAGCGCGGAGATGACCCCCTTGAGCCGCTGTTCGAAGTCGCCGCGGAACTTTGTCCCGGCCAGCATACCCCCCAGATCCAGCGAATAGATCCGCATGTCCTGCAAGAGCTCCGGAACCTGGCGTTTCTGGATTTTCTGGGCCAGCCCCTCGGCCATGGCCGTCTTGCCCACACCCGGGTCCCCCACAAATACGGGATTGTTTTTCCGCCGCCGGCACAGCACCTGAACGGTCCGCTCCAATTCAAGCTCCCTGCCGATCAGCGGATCGAGCTTGCCCAACGCCGCGCGCTCCACCAGGTCCGTGGTAAACAGCTCGAGGGGATCGGACTTTTTTTTCTTTTCGATCCGATCGGGCTTTAAAAATCCGCCGGAGCCCTGCCGGAAGGAGGCATCGGAAAGGCCGTGGGAGATATAATTGAGAACGTCCAGCCGGGTCATCCCCTCCTGATTCATAAAATATGCGGCATGCGAATCCTTCTCCTGCAGGATGGAAACCAGGATATCCCCGATGGTGACCTCCTGTTTTTCCGCAGACCGCGCGTGATTGACGGCCCGCTGAATCACCCGCTGAAACCCGACGGTCTGCTGAAGCACATATTCTTTGCCCTCCGGGATCTGCTCCAGTTGCTCGTCAAAGAACACCTCGAGCTTCTGTTTGAGGCCGTCCACGTCTCCCGAACAGTTTTCGACAATATCGATGCCCGATCCATCGTGCAAAATGGCATACAGAACATGTTCCACGCACACGTATTCATGGCGCCTTTTCTTTGCTTCCCTCACGGCAAACCCGAGGGTTACGCTAAGCTCCTTGTTGATCATGATCTATTCCTTCTCCATGCTGCATTTCAGCGGAAATCCCTGCTCCCGCGCCAGGAGGTGCACCGTATCCACTTTGGTTTCCGCCACTTCAAACGGATAGTAGCCGCATATCCCGACGCCCTGCTTGTGAACGTTCAGCATGATCCGCGTGGCGTCCGGGATGGGCTTGTTGAATACATGCATCAACACTTCCACGACAAACTCCATCGTTGTGTAATCGTCGTTGTGCAGGAGCACCTTATAGATCGGCGGCTCCTTTAGGTCCTCCGCCACATCGGAGGAGATCAGTTCTTGGGAATCGGGTCGATGCTCGCTCATGCAAGGCTCCCTGGGATCTCAAACGCTTAGGGCCGTAACGCGCCTGCATGATCACCGGGTTTGATGTTTATTATAACCACTTTGCGTCGGGCTTGTAAAGTGCTCGACAATCATGCGCCGCAGCACTTTTTATATTTCTTGCCGCTTCCGCAGGGACACGGCGCGTTTCTTCCGACCTTTTTTTCGGACCGCTTGACCGGTTTTTTCCGGGGGGGTTCATCCCCGTGGGAAAACATCAGATCCTGTTCTTTGGGTCGGCTGAGCTCGCTGACCTTGTCGGGCTCGGCGATCTGAATCCGAAACAGAATCGCCAAGGTCTCTTCCTGGACCCTGGCGATCATGTCCTGAAACATGTCGAACCCTTCCTTTTTGTACACCAGCAGGGGATTCTGCTGCGCATAGCCTCTCAGGCCGATACCCTCCTTGAGGTGATCCATGCTCAGCAGATGATCCTTCCAGAGGTTGTCGACGGTCTGCAGCATGATCATCCGCTCGAGATGGCGGGCATCTTCGGGGCCGATCATCGCTTCCTTCTCGCGGTAAAGCGATAGGGCCCTGTCGGTGATCATCCGGACCAGGCCGTCCGGATCCAGGCCGTCCAAATTTGCAGGCTGAAGATCCAGCCGTATGTTGTACTGTTTGAAGACGGCTTTCTTTATTCCCGCCAGATCCCAGTCCTCGGGAGCAGAGCGTTCATCGGCGAAATCGACGACGATCTGCTCGGCCTTTTCGCGGATCATGTCTTCGATGGTCTCTTTAAGGTCCTTTCCTTCCAGAATTTCCCGGCGTTGCCGGTAAACGACCTCCCGTTGCTGGTTCATGACATCGTCATATTCGAGCAGATGCTTTCGGATATCGAAGTTGTGACCTTCCACTTTCCGCTGTGCGTTTTCAATGGCCCTGCTGATCAGATTGTGCTCGATGGGAATCCCCTCTTCCATCCCCAGCCGGTTCATGATGCCGGTGATTCGCTCACCCCCGAAAATTCGAAGCAGATCGTCTTCGAGTGAAAGATAAAAGCGGGAGGACCCCGGATCCCCCTGCCTTCCGGATCGCCCCCGGAGCTGGTTGTCGATCCGCCGGCTCTCATGCCGTTCGGTCCCCAAAATATGAAGCCCGCCAAGGTCGGTGACCCCGTCGCCCAGGACGATGTCGGTTCCCCTGCCGGCCATGTTGGTCGATATGGTCACGCTGCCCTTCTGTCCGGCCATGGCGACGATTTCAGCTTCTTTTTCATGATTCTTGGCGTTGAGCACCGAGTGCGGGATGCCCCGTTTCTTGAGCGCGGTGCTGATCTGTTCGGACACATCGATGGAAATCGTGCCGACCAGCACCGGTTGCCCCTTCTCGTAGAGGGCCTCGATTTCATCCAGCACCGCCTCGTATTTTTCCCGCTTGGTCTTGTAAATGGAATCCGGGTTGTCGATCCGTATCATGGGCTCGTTGGTGGGGATCACCACCACGTCCAGGTTATAAATCTTTTTGAATTCGGCCGCTTCCGTATCCGCAGTTCCGGTCATGCCGGCCAGCTTGTCGTACATTCTGAAATAGTTCTGAAAGGTGATGGTGGCCAGGGTCTGGTTCTCGTTTTCGATGCGAACCTTTTCCTTGGCCTCCAGCGCCTGATGCAGCCCTTCGCTGTATCGCCGGCCCGGCATCAGCCGACCCGTAAATTCATCGACGATGATCACCTGCCCGTCTTTCACGATATAGTCGACA
>ENA-OSEO01002658-OSEO01002658.1-sediment-metagenome-genome-assembly--contig:-NODE-2658-length-24082-cov-5.740137_pt1 | contig 24082 bp, 19 predicted proteins | sample MGYA00237883_ERZ534232 | MGnify/ENA metagenome assembly ERZ534232
TCGAGCCGTGTGAGGGGAAACTCTCATGCACGGTTCCTCGGGGGCTTGGGGCCGGCGACGGCCCCCGGCTACCCTACTCTCCGGACCAATCCGGGTCACAAATAAGCGCTCGAATGCATATCCTTGCTGGATCTGTATCGTAAGGTTCGGGTATAATGGAAAGAAGGCAAATAATTCATCAGAGCCGAAGTAAGCCAGTGGCGAATGGCTGAGCTAAGCTGTGTTTGAGTTTAGAAGAAGGAAACAGAATGAACATACAGGAAATCAAGAAGATGAGCAGAATAGAACGTCTTCAAGCTATGGAGGCGCTTTGGGACTCACTGATTGATGAAGAATCTGAAATAGAATCACCTGAATGGCATCGGGATATCCTGGAAGAGAGGAAGAGGAAAATAGAAGCCGGTAAAGCAGAATTCATCTCTCTTGAAAAACTGAGGGCAAGCCGTAAGTCATGATAGTTAAAGGTGTCGTCATCCTGGAAGAGGTCTCTGATGACCTTAATGACGGAAAAGCCTTCTACGATCAACGAGAACCCAGTGTTGGTGATTACTTCTGGGATAGTCTCCTTGCCGACATAGAATCCCTGGTACTCTACGCGGGCATTCACAGAAAAGAGCATGGCTTCTACCGAATGCTTGCCAAACGATTTCCCTATGCCATCTACTCCGACATTGTGCAAGACATCGCATACGTTCTAGCTGTCTTACCGATGCGTCGTAACCCTTCGTGGATCAGTTGAAGAAGAGCCTCCGTAATGGCCGGGTGGGCGTGCCCAAGGCATGTGACCCCCCAGCCCGAGGTGAAATCAACGTATCTTCTCCCTTCTTCGTCCCACACATAGACGCCCGCGCCGCGTTCCACCGAAACCGGAATCTTTACAAAGAAAGGCGGCGTATGTGCATTCTCGACCCTGATGGTTTCACCACTTGCCATTCGTTTTTTCCTTTTAGAGCCGGCTACACACCGATCTGAGATCCCCTGCACTGATGGATTCGGCCAGGAGCCACGCTGGGTCCGTGATGCCGCCCTTGAGTGCGTGTTACAAAGATCGATTATGAAAAGAGTCGCTTCCTGTCAAGCTCTAAGTTCCCGGTAGAGCCTAATAAATAGTAGCATTGGCTGGGCTGGAGATCGGTACTTCATCGTTTATTTCCGTTGTTGCCAGCGTTCGCTGATGCGCTCGAAGATCACATAAAACACCGGTACAAACGGAATGGCCAACAGGGTTGATGAGAGCATGCCGCCGAACACGACCGTACCGATAGCGCGCTGACTGGCAGCACCCGCCCCGAATTTGAACAGCAGGGGCGCCACTCCGAGGATAAAAGAGAAGGAAGTCATCAAGATGGGGCGAAATCGGCGGCGAGTAGCCTCGATGGCGGCTTCGGTTATGGTCATGCCTTCATAGCGCAGATCGCGCGCAAATTCCACGATTAAAATGGCGTTCTTGCTCGCCAGGGCTATCATCAGCACCAGACCCACCTGGGTGTACAGATTGTTGTCGTAGCCGCGCATGATGAGGCCGAGCAGCACTCCCACCAGCGCCACCGGAACAACCAGGATGACTGCGGCCGGTGAAGTCCAGCTCTCATACAGGGCGGCGAGCACCAGATATACCAGAATGATGGAGAGAGCATAGATAAAATAGGCCTGGCGGCCGACCTTTTTTTCCTGGTAGCTGGTGGAGGTCCAGTCGTAGGCCATCCCCTCCGGCAGGGTTCGATCGGCCAGCCGCTCCATGAGCGACAGTGCCTGGCCCGAGCTGAATCCGGGAGCGGCGGAGCCGAAAATGGCCGCCGCCGGATAAAGATTGTAGCGGGTGATCAGCTCGGGGCCCTGGATCCGCTGAACTTCAAGCAGGGTGCCCAGCGGCACCATCCCACCGGTCTGGTTGCGTACGTAGAGGTTCTTGATGTCCCGGGGCTCCAGACGGTAGCGGCTGTCTGCCTGGATATAGACCTGGAACACCTGGTTGAATTTGTTGAACAGATTGACGAAGGAGGAGCCGAGGTAGGCCTGCAGGGTGGCAAACACACTCTCCAGCGGAACCTGCAGGGATTCCGCCTTGGTCCGGTTGATGTTCAGGAATAGCTGAGGACTGCTGGTGCTGAAAGTGGTGGCGAGGCCGCGCAGGGTGGGTTGGGAATTCCCCGATTGCACGAGCCGGTTTGTCGCCTGCTGCAGTTCGGTGAGCCCGATGCTCCCGCGGTCTTCCACCATGAGCTGAAAGCCGCCCGTTTGCCCCAGCCCGCGGATGGGCGGCGGGATCACCACAAAGGCCTGCGCTTCCTCGATACCGGCCAGTTCGCGATTGATGCCGGCGATGATCGTCTCCTGGTCGAGGGCGCTGCCGCGCTCCTGCCAGTCCTCATAAACCACAAAAGTGGTCGAAATATTGGCAACGTTGGCGCCGTCCAGGAGCGAAAAGCCGCCTATGGTAACCCAGTTCGCAACTCCCGGCGTTTTTTTGAGAATGCCGCTGATGGTCTCCGCCAATTGCCGCGATCTTGGCTGCGATGCGCCTTCCGGCAGGCGCGCCAGCAAAACGGCAAAGCCCTGGTCCTCAGTGGGGAGAAAGCCGCTAGGTCGGCGCAGGAAGACCCACAAAGAGAGGTTGATGATGACGGCAAAGACCAGCAGCATCAGGATCGGCCGTTTTACCATGCGGGTAACGACCGCCATGTAGAGATCGGTCATGGCCTTGAGTGCCCGGTTGAACCCCCGGTAAAACCAATTGGGCCGTTTTTCCCCCCGCGGCTTCAACCACAAAGAGCACTGGACGGGCGTCAGGGTGAGCGCGATGGTGGTGCTGATGACGGCGGTGGCGGTGACGACCAGGGCAAACTGGCGGAAGATCTGACCTGAAATGCCGGGCAGGAAAGCTGCCGGCAGGAAGACCGCAATCAGGGCCAGGCTGGTCCCCAGCACCGGCCCGGTCAGCTCCTGCATCGCTTTGATGGTTGCCTGCTTGGGCGATCGCCCTCGTTCGACATAATAGGCGCTGTTTTCCACAATTACGATGGCATCGTCTACCACTGTGCCGATGGAGAGAACCAACGCGAACAGGGTCATCAGGTTGACGGTGAATCCGAGCCAGGCCATGGCGATGAAAGAGCCGATGATGCTGACCGGCACGGTAGCGGCGGGGACCAGCGTCGCCCAAAAGCTCTGCAGGAAAAGCAGAATCACAATGAGCACCAGGATGCCGGCTTCCAACAGGGTTTCATACACGCCGGAGATTGCCTGCCGGACAAACCGGGTGGTATCGTAGCGAATGGCATAGGTGAGGCCCGCGGGGAATTTGTTGCTCATTTCCGCCATAGCCTCGTAAACCCGGTCGGCGACCTCGACGGCGTTGGCGTCGGGCAGAGCGAAAATTACGATTTGAGCGGACCTGTGGCCGTTAACAGTGGCAAAATTGCTGAAGCTCTGCTGGCTCAGGTCGACTCGGGCGATATCGCGCAGCCGCACGATCTGCGGGGCCTCTCCGGTCGCTGTCTTGACAATGATCTGTTCGAACTGGCTCACATCGGACAGTCGGCCCAAGGCGTTAACGGTGAACTGGAAGGGCTGATCTTGCGGCACCGGCGGAGCGCCGAGCTGGCCCGCGACCACCTGCAGGTTCTGGCCCCGCACAGCGGTCAGAACATCGCTGGTGGTGAGGCCAAAAATCTGCATCTTGTCCGGGTCCAGCCACACCCGCATACTGTAGAGCCCGGCGCCAAAGACTCTCACTTGACCGATACCCGGTAGCCGGGCCAGGGGATTTTGCAGATTGATGACGGCGTAGTTGGAGAGGAAAATCTCTTCAAACCGTTCTTCCTCGGAATAGAGACTGACCACCAGCAAGATGTTGGGGGAAACCTTTCTGATCGTGACCCCCTGCTGCTGAGCTCCGAACGGCAGCTGAGCCAGGGCGGTGTTTACCTGGTTTTGCACCAATGCCAGGGAGGTGTTGAGGTCGGTGCCCACCTCGAAGGTGATTGTCAGGCTGTAGGAGCCGTCGCTGCTGCTGGTGGAAGAAAGGTAGATGGAGCCTTCGACGCCGTTCACCGCCTGCTCGATGGGCACCCCGATGGTTGCCGCCACGACTTCGGCGCTCGCTCCCGGATAGCGCGTGCTCACCTGGATGGTCGGCGGCACGATCTCCGGATACTGAGCGACCGGCAGGCGGTATAGAAACACCAGCCCGACGATGATGGTGACAAGGGCGATAACATTTGCCAAAGTCGGCCGCTCGATGAAAAAGCGTGCGATCATTTTTCCACCTCTGGCCAGTGAACAGTGACCAATGAACAATGAACAGTGAGCAGTGAACAGAAATTTCTCTAACCGTCACTGCCGCCCGGGCGCATCGCTGTCAATTCAGGCCTTGTTCGCTGCTTCTTTGCCGCTGTTCACCTCTCACTGCTCTTTCCGCTACCGGCCTCACCTGCCGGCCGGGGGCGGCATGCACAAGACCCTTGACAACGACCCACTCATTACCTTCAAGGCCATCCTCGACCACATACAGGCCGTCGTGGCGAGCTCCGGTTCTCACGCTGCTCCGCTCGACCAGGTTCTTTTCATTAACCACCAGCACGAACGACCCCAACTGGTCGAAGCCGACCGCCACCTGAGGGACCAGCAGGGCGGAGCGTTCCTTACCGAGCGGCACTTTCACGCGGGCAAACTGCCCCGGCAGCATCTTTGCGTCCGGGTTCGGGATCAGCCCGCGCACCAGCAGGGTGCCGGTGGCTGAACTGACGCTGGTCGCAGCGAAATCCAGATATCCCTCGTGAGGGTACCCCTCTTCGTTGGTGAGTCCGATGCAGACAGGGTGTTTAGAGGTCTTGTCGGGTTCCGAAATTGCATTCGGGTTGCCGCTCAGACGAGACATATCCGTTTCGCTTACGGTGAAATAGACATAGAGCGGGTGCATCTGCCTGATTTCGGCCAGGACTGTATTTGTGCCGGAACCGACCAAATTGCCCGGGTCCACCAGTCGGCGGTCGATACGACCGTGGAAAGGGGCGACAATCGAGGTATAGGTGAGGTCGAGCCCGGCCAGGTCGCGCTGCGCCTCGGCGGTCAACAGGGACGCCCGGGCGGAATCGCGTTGGTGCCGCCAGTTTTGCACATCCATTTGCGAGCCCGCATTCTGCCTGAACAGTCTGGAGGCGCGCGTGAGCTCGATCTCGGCATGCTCCAGGTTGTGCTTTTGTGTTAACACATTCCCTTCCGCCTCCTGAAGTCTGGCCTCATAGGTATTCTGCTGGATAAGGAACAGCTGTTGACCCTGTTTCACTGTCTCCCCATCCATGAATAAGACCTTCTCCAGGTAGCCCTCGACCCGGGCAACCAGCTGGACCGTATTGACAGCCTGGGTGTTTCCCGTAAACTCCAGGTAATCGGTCACGTTCCGCCGCACCGGCTGGGCTACCGTAACTTTGGGCGGGGGAGGCGGAGTGTGGGTGGGTTTTCGTTCACATGCATTAAAGAGTAGAAGGAGTGCGCAGAGTAATCCAGAAGTCATGGCATTTAACATCTGTCGAGATGGTCTCTTTATTCTGCGGATCATTGAATATCTACTCCAAATCGCGGCTCCGCTCGGCTTCGGCTCCCAAACCTCCAACCGCCGCCCGCAGAACCGTTTCATATCCATGCACAACGCAATTATTTTAATAATCATCCTCCGATATGAACGCACCAGGGTTGGCACTTCCCGCAATATCCAATGATCCCGTCCCCCATGAGATCGGTTTGACATCGATTGATTTTTTTGTCGGCACTGATAAACAAGATGGAAAGGTCTGCCATTTCGCAGGATAGTTACGGAGACAGGTTTGCCATTTTCCAGGTCGGTAATTGAAATTTCGTAACCGTTCACCATACAACCTTTTATGAACCGCAAAGGCGCAAAGAACGCCAAGGTTCGCAAAGGCCGTATCGTTTAGAGAGGACTCTTTGCGTGTCTTTGAGTCCTTTGCGTCTTTGTGGTGAACGATTACGAAATTTCAAGCTTTCTTGGTGTATTTGTAAAGATCCACGAAAGAGACAAAGATCGACTGAGTAACAGGTGAGCCGATTCCGGAGCTATCATAAAAGAAAAAGGCAAAAGATGGGATTATGATGTCATCAGAGCTTGTTTGAACAGGGCATGGAGTTTTGTCACACAGCGACGGTTGTCAAAGTCCTCCTCGGCTTTTGTTCTCGCCTGCCGCTTCTGTTTTTCATGACTGTTCGGGTGCAGCAGCACACGCAGGATTGCGTGTGCCATTGCCGCCGGATTTTCCGGCTCCACCAGTGTGCCGGTGACTCCATCCTCCACTAATTCGGGAATAGCGGAGATCCGTGTTGCAACCACCGGGAGTCCGACGGCCATGGCTTCAACCAGGACGTTGGGAATGCCGTCACGATCTCCGTTTGCAGCTACTTTGCAGGCCAGAGCGAAGCAGTGCGCCGTGCGGTAGTGCTTGACCACTTCTTCGTGAGGCAGCGTGCCCAGCATCTGCACTCTGTTTTGTATGCCGAGATTGCGGACCAGGTCATCGAGCGCTGATGTGATTTCACCGCTTCCGATCTGAATCAATCTAAAATCCACTCCTGCTTCAGCCAGGAGCTTTACCGCTTTGAAGAGATCTTCGTATCCTTTCTTTTCCACATGTCGCCCGATGGAAAGAATTCTGTAAGGTGGGCCGGGAGTTGGAGCATGTTTAAATGAAAAAAAATCGAGGTCGATGCCATGATAGATGGTGTGAATAGGAGTCTGGTGCCGGATCCGGTTCGCCGCAGAACATAATGCAGACAGGTAGCGTGCGTTGTATTTTGTGCAGGTCACGACAAAACTGGCTCTTTCGATTTTTCGGGCCAGCTGTTCCGGGTTTGAAGTATAAATGTCCTTGGCATGCGCTGTGAAGCTGAAGGGGAGTCCGGTGAGCTCTGAAGCGAAAAGAGCCACCGAAGTTGGAGTATGGCAAAAATGAGCGTGGAGGTGGCAGACCGGGCTTGCCGTCAGACGAATTGCGGTGAGATGGCCGGCCTGCAAAAAATGGCGCAAGGTCGCCCGGCTTCGCCGTTCAAAAGCTCTAAGTATGGCATCTTTGAGGCATTTTTGGTAGTGCGCGCCCAACTTCCGCCAGGCGGTGGAGTTGCTTCGCAGCAGCGTCTGCCAGTGAGGCAGCACGTATTCGGGCAGGTAAGTGACAGGGGCTCTTATCTTGTTTACTTTTGCGTGGGAAAAATTTTCTCTGGGCTGCTTAAGTGAATAGATCTCTATCGGGATGCCAAGAGACTCCAGAAGCAATATTTCAGAGCTTATGAAACTCTCGGATATGCGGGGGTAGCCTTTGAGGATCATCCCAAGCGGATGGTGATTTGGTTTGAGAGTATACGCAAGATCAGCCATGGGCCATCAGTTTGCCGATCTTTTTTTCGGAATTGTTTTCCAGGATGCGGGTTCGAATAACATCAAGAGCAGTGAAGGGAAATGACTCCATCTTCTGCCGGTAATACGATCCGTTGTCGAGGAGCTGCATTATTTTTCGCCGCAGGGAAGCGGGATTCAGGGCACGCGGGTCAAGATAATCGCAAAAGCCCTGCGAGCACAGTACTTGAGCGCGTATCAACTGCTCTTCGCGCGGAACCATGCGCGGAACGATCAAGAAAGGTTTTCTCTGGCTGATGATTTCGCAGACGGTGTTGTAGCCTCCCATACTCACCACTACCTGGGCGGCGCCTATGAGTCCTTCCATGAATCGATGAAACTTGAGGCAGATGAAGCCAAGAGCCTTGCACTTTTTGGCCACTTCACGATAGTGCTTGGGTGACATGAAAGGACCGGTCACAACCACCACCTTGGTGTTGCCGGGAACGCCTCCCTCGGTTGCATCGAAAGCTGCCAGAACGGTATCCACCACCGGATGGCCGTCACCGCCTCCTCCAGTGGTGACCAGCACCAACCGGTCGTTTTCTCTTATGCCGAGGTCTTTCCTGGTTGCGCGAATTTCATCATACGATGGAATGTGTCTGCGAATGTAGCCGGTAAAATGAACCTTTGAAGCGACATGGGGCGGAATGCGATACTCATTTATGCTATCATAGAATTCCTGGCAGCCGTATACCCAGATCTCTCCGTAAAGCTGGTCCATTGCCTCGTATATATCTTTTCCCGCCCAATCCTCTATAGTGGATTCAGCGCTGTCCATAATATCCCTGAGGCCTAGAATTGATTTACAGTATGGGAAGTCCAGCTTGAGCCACTGAAGGGTTTCGACAATCTCCCGCTTCAGCCCCAGAGGCGCTTTGTCCACGATAAAAAAATCGGGCTTAAAAGCCTTGGCTGTCGCCAGGATTAGACTTTTGCGTATTTCCAGGACTTCGGTGGCATCCAGCCGCATGGAGAGGGGCAGGTATTGTTCATTGGTGACTTTAATCATGCCCGGTATACGAACGAAATCCACACGCTTGGCGATATTAAAACGCCCGACCAGGTGAGAGCCGGTCAGTATCAGAATATTGGCCGGACTTTTCCTGAGACTGCGAGCGATGGCCAGAGTTCTTCGGATGTGTCCCAATCCATATGTGTCATGGGAATACATCAGAATCTTGTATGGAATAATATCACTCACAGTGCTTCTTTCAGAAGACAGGCAATTTGAGGATAGACGCTCAAAGATTATCGGCAATCCCAGTCTGTAAAGCGCGAAGCATTGCTCCTGACGCTCGCGGTTTGAGAAGAACTGTCCGGCCGAAGCTCGTTAGAATATCCACCGAAGGTTCGCATAATAGATTCAATGCATGTTGAAGGCAATAGGGATTTCTTGGTCAAGGCGGTCGAGAGCCCAAAAACATTCCGATCAGGCACTGTTTTTCAACTTGTATGTGGCTCCGATCTGCACCTATACTAAAAGATGAGGTGCGTTATAAAATAAGGCAGCGATTGCCGAATCGCAGCAAACCCGTTTATTCCCGAGATGTAATCCGGAGAGGAGGATTTCAATGAGTTGCCAGGTTATTCAAACGGAACGCGCTCCCGCCGCCATCGGTCCTTACTCGCAAGCCATAAGAGCCGAAAATTGGCTGTTTGTTAGCGGTCAGATCGGTCTGCATCCGGAAACCGGCGACCTTGTGAGCGACGAGTTGACCGGCCAAGCCAGGCAGGCTTTGGAGAACATGAAACAGGTTCTTATCGCTGCCGGATGCCAAATGACCGATGTGGTAGCTGTAGATGTGTACCTGACCGATATGAGTCAATTCGCTGCATTCAACGCGATTTACCAGGAGTATTTCGCGGATCACAGACCGGCGCGAGCGGTCGTCGAGGTGAAGGGACTTCCCAAAGCAGCAAAAGTCGAGCTCAAGTGCATAGCCCATCCGCATTGAGGCAGACCGGACTTGCATCCACCAAGGGTGCAGCCTGTAAGATGTTCGGTCGCCTATGAATGATCGCCAGTTTAAGAAAATGCTGGACTGGCTCGGACTCTCCCGGGATGGTTATTACAAAGTCAGAAAGGGAGTCAAGAAGCGCATCCGAAAGCACACGCAGCAATGCGGTTGCCGTGATATCGACGCATATCTGGCGCTGCTGGAGCAAGATCCTCGGAGCAAGGAACAATGCCGCATGCTCTTGACTGTATCCATCAGCCGCTTCTTTCGCGATCGTGAGCTCTGGCAGATTTTGGAAAGCGAGATTCTGCCTGAGCTCATATTCAAAAATCGCGACAGAATCAGAGTCTGGTCTGCGGGGTGTGCCAGAGGCGAGGAAATCTACAGCTTTAAGATCCTTTGGGACATTTTGGGAGACCGCCTTTCATTCATGCCAAAACTGGAAGCCTGGGCAACAGATATGAACCCGGAGTACATTGCGGCAGCGCGTCAAGGGATTTATTCTGTCAGCAGTTTAAAACAACTTCCGGACGAATTCAAAGGCAAATACTTTGAGCGGCTCGATAAGAGACCATTGTTTGCTCTGCGCGACTCCATCAAGCGAGGCATCTCCTGGAAGATTGTTGACCTGTTATATGGTGATCCTCCCGCCGAAGGGTTTCAGCTGGTATTTCTCAGGAACAACATCCTGACCTACTATGGTGAATCGCTCCTGCAGCAGGCTTTGAAAAAAGTGACGGAGAGTCTCGCATCCGGAGGATGGTTGATCATTGGTGCCAAAGAGAGGCTGCCTGAAACAGCCGATCAAATTCAGCCATGCTCCCGTTATCCCGGTCTATTTGTTAGAAAGGACACGGATAGACCCGGATGAAATATGGATCATTACGGGTGGATATGAAGGTTGTCTTCCAGTCCTACCCGTACGTCACCCCCGAGCACCATACCAGTCGCTGCCAAAGGAATTTCATGTTTCCCGATGCCTGCTGCCGACCAGGTCGATCCAGGTGGAATGCTCTCCGAGAGGAACAGCAGGTTCTTGACGGAGGGATAGTTGTTCCCGGCCGGCTGTACTAGCTTGTTGCGCCTTCGGCTATTTTTTGTGCGGCCATTTTCCTCAGCTTTTGCATCCCGATGGCAGCGGCGTAAATGGCAATGCCGACAGGGTACATGTAATATCTGTTGGCGGTGTCGAGGTGGATCAGCGAAGCGACCCCGCCCGGGTGGAACAGGGTGAACCAGGCTGCCAGAAAGAACGGGATGTCATAGAGCTTATTCTTGACCAGGCACCACCCCTGGGCGAAGCACTCGAAGGCGGACATCCCGATCAGGGCCATGCCGAAGATGAGCAGGGCGCGGGCCCAGCTGTCAATGCCGTGCAGGATCAGCTCCGGATTGAATACGAACATAAAGGCGATGCAGGAAGTTCTTATGTCGTACAAAAAACCCTGAATGCCGGTGGGAATCGGCTCCGAATCCGCGATGGCCGAAGCGGCGTAGGCGGCCAGCCCCACCGGCGGCGTATCGTCGGCCAGAATGCCGAAATAGAAGCAAAACAGATGCGCAGCCATGAGCGGGATGATGAAGCCAAACACACCCCCCACCTCTACAATGATGGGGGCCGTCAAGGACGCCATGACAATATAGGTTGCCGTGGTCGGAAGCCCCATGCCGATGACCAGGCAGGCGATGGCGGTTATCAGCAGCAAGAGAAAGATGTTGCCCTGGGAGACAATCTCCACCACATAGGCTATCATCCCGCCGATTCCCATGTTCACCACCCCGACGATGATTCCTGCGGACGCACAGGCCAACGCGACCGACATCATGTTTTTTGAGCCCTGCACAAAGCCATTCATGATAATGCGAAATGCCTGCACAACACCGGAAACAAGACCTGTTTTCCGATTGCTGGAGTTGCGAATCTCCTGGTAGAAAATCACTGCAAACAAAACCATAATCGAGCGAAAGGCGGCCAGCTCCGGTGAGTGCCTCAAATAGATGAGCTCCCACATCAACACTGCCAACGGAATCAGATAATGAATGCCGGTTTTGAGTGTATCCCGGAAGTTGGGGAGGTCTTCCGGCGCAAGCCCTTCGATGCCGAGCTTGGAAGCTTCCAGGTGCGCGATGCAAAACAGCCCGAAATAGGAAGCAAAAGCCGGAATGGCGGCCGCTTTCACCACTTCGATGTAGGGCACATTGACATACTCGGCGATAATAAAGGCGGCCGCGCCCATGATCGGCGGCATCAACTGGCCGTCGGTGCTGGCGGCAACTTCAATGGCGGCAGCTTTCTTGGCTGGATAGCCCATCTTCTTCATCAACGGAATGGTGAAAGGGCCCGTGGTGACGATGTTGGCAATGCTCGAGCCGGACACAAGGCCGGTGGCGCCGCTGGCAACGATGGCGGCTTTGGCTGCACCCCCTTTGAAGCGTCCCAAAACGGCAAAGGCGAGGTTGGTTAAGAACCTTCCCGCTCCGGCCCGATCCAGCAGCGCTCCCAGAAGCACAAACAGGTAGACGATGGAGGCGGAGACCCCGAGGGGAATTCCATAGATCCCTTCGGTGGAAAGGGCAATATTGCTCAAATACTTGCTCAGCGAGACCCCTTTGAAGGCGATCAGCGAAGGCATATAGGGACCCAAAAAGGCATAAGCGGTAAACAGCAGCGCGATTACCGAAAGAGCCGGGCCGATAATCCTTCTGGTGGCTTCAAGCAAGAGAATGACCAGGATGGCTCCGAAAACCAGGTCCCAGTTGCTCGGCGCTCCGGCCCGCATGGCGATCTCTGCATAGAACAGGGCCAGGTAGAGAGCTGTGAAAGTACCCAGGATTGCACCAACATAATCAATGAGCGGGATACGGTCGGTCACGCACAGGTAGCCCAGGCCTTTCCTGCGCCGCTTCCAGCATGGCATCAGCAGAAACAGGAGCGCCATGGCAAAGGCGAGATGAATTGCCCTTGTTTGCGTGCTATCCAGGACCAGGATGCTTGGCAGCGCCAATTGAAAAAGGGCCCAACAGATGCCGATGATCGAAACAAGAAGGCTTTCATGCGGCCGGAGAGTGCGAACATCACCGGTTTCTTCTTTGAGCAGCTCCTCGGCAGATTTCATTTTTCTCTGCAAGCCAAGCTTCTTGAGCATTTTTTATCCTAAGATTCTCTTTTGCGGTAGAAAGTCACGCTCACCGGGCAATGACGCAGCATCCTTTCGGCCACTCCTCCCACCAGGAGATGAGGATGATCGCTCTTTCCTTTGCGGCCCATCACCACCAGATCGATCCCTTCTTCCTTAACCACCGTAATGAGCTCCTCGAACGGGTGCCCGACTTTGAAAACGATCTTGATCCTCTCTTCGGGAAAACCCGAATCGGCGATCATTCGCTGGAACATCTCGGTGCGTTCGTCTATCATGCCCTGAACGTAGTCTTTGGTATGGACGGCATATCCCATGGCTTCAATCTTGCCGACCGCCTGCACGTCTCTGATGTCGATCACATTGGCCGCCACCAGATCGGCACGCAATTGCAGCGCCAGGCGTGCCGCATAGCGGAAGGTGGCGGGGCAATAGTCGGAAAAACAGATTGCCACCAAAATCCTGTTCACTTCAGGCATAACGACGGAATCCTCGAAAAGTTTAATGACAAAATGGCGGATCCCGGGGATCCGCTACCTCGAATCCGGCTGATGCTCCAATCCATATTGCGTAATCCAGAACCTGCAATTCCATGGAGAGCCGCCCGAGAATGCCTGTACTTCGTTTTTGTCATTCCCGAGCAGGCGCCTTGGCGTCAACTTAAAGGCATCTATCAATCGGCTCGCCGAGTCGCACAGTATCAACGCGTATAGGCGAATCCGTCCTCCGGGAACGAAGGCTGTGCTCGGGCAAGCTCCTGGACTGTCAGTCACGCCCCGGCGTGACTGCGCTGCATGAAAAGCGAATTCTCTGACAGACTCCCGGCCCTCTTATTTCTTCGGTTTCAGTTCGTCAGGAATAAGTTTGTCCATTCCCGCTTCCTGGTAATACTTGTAGGCGCCGGGATGGACCGGGGCCGACATGCCCTCGAGCATATTTTCTTTGGTCAGCACCGCATAGGCGGGATGCAGCTGTTTGAATTCGTCAAAGTTTTCGAAAACCTCTTTAGTAACGGCATAAACCACCTCGTCGGGCACTTTGGCGGAAGTAACAAAGGTGGCCTTTACGCCGAATGTTTCGACGTCTTCCTTGTTGGTGGCGCTGGGATAGAGTTTGACGGGAATGCTGGCTTTGGCATAATAGGGATGCTCTTTCAGGAGCTTTTCGACACCGGTGATCGGAACAAAATGGACCTTTCTGCGGCCGGCGGTGGCTTCCTGAATGGCGCCGCTGGGATGACCCACGGTGTAGAAGAAAGCGTCGATGCGGCCGTCTTGCAGCAGCCCGGGGGCCTCAGCCGCCTTTACGCCATGTGCGGTAAGGTCTTTCTCGGGATCGATTCCGGCATTTGCAAGAGCGTCAATGGAATTCTGGCGCTGCCCGGATCCTGGATTCCCGATGTTCACCTGTTTTCCCTTCAGGTCTTGAAGCGTGTTGATGCCGGCATCATCGGCGGCAACCAGCGTTATGGACTCGGGATGGATGGCAAAAACGGCGCGCAGATCTTTCTGTGCCCCCATGTCTTTCCATTCCGCCAGCCCGTTGACAGCCTCAAATTGACGGTCGGACTGGACTACCCCAAATTCCAGGTCGCCGGACATGACCGAATTGACATTAAAGACCGATCCACCGGTCGCTTCCACGGTGGCGCGAATCCCATACACGTCCCTTTTATTGTTGACCATTCTGGCAATGGCGCCGCCGGTCGGGTAGTAAACGCCAGTGATGCCGCCGGTGCCGATGGTGACAAATTTGGTTTCAGCCTTTACAGGCGTTGCAATCGCTCCGAAAGCAAAGACGAAACCAAAGAAAAAAGCCATGCCCAAAATGAAAACTCGCTTCATCCTCAACCTCCCTTTCTGTTTAGGTTTCTAGTTGATGGTGCTAACCGGTTGGCTCCAAACGCTTCTTTCTGTTATCCCTCCCTTCTTTTGGTTGACCTGCAGTACCGTCTGATCAGCTTGAAAATCATGCACGAGAAAAGCATTATGCGAAAAGTGGTGGATTTATTAATCCTTAGCAAATTTTACCGGACGGTGCAACCCGCATGTTTCTTGCCGAGATAGTTTCTGTACGCACGTTTCGGCTCGTGTTGCGAGAAGTTGTGATTTCTCTTGATCCGCCAAGGACCATCTGTTATGTGTTGCTCTTGTGAGCACTCTCGCAAGAAATCCCAAGTGTTCAGCTCGGCTTTGGCGCCACTTTTTAAGCAAGAGGCAATCTCATAAACTTTGGCTGAAGGGTTAATTCAAGAAAAAAGGAGAAAGAAATGAGCAAGAGGGTTTTGGCAAGCTTGGTCTTGGTCTTATCGTGTTTTCTTTGGGTTAGCGTCAGTCCCGGTTTTGCCGAGGAAAAAGTAATCATCAATGGCATTGATGCCAACTTTCCTCCCTTTGCCTATGTCGACAAAAATGGAAATCCTGATGGCTTCGACGTCAAGTCCGTGGATTGGATAGCCAAGGAAATGGGATTCAAAGTGAAGCATCAGCCGATGGATTGGGACGGCATCATTCCAAGCTTGAATGCCAAGAAAATCGACATGATCGCCTCTGGATTGAGTGTCACGGAAGAGCGTGCGAAACAGGTTACCTACACCATCCCGTACTGGGTCATCAAACAGGTGCTGGTGGTAAAGAAGGACTCAGACCTGACTCCTGAAACCGCACTGGCCAATGGCAACAAGGTGGGAGTACAGCGGGGGACCTCGGAGGCCAAATGGATGGAAGAAAACCTGATCAAAAAGGAAGGGAAAAATTTCGAGCTGGTTTCCTATGATTCCGCTCCCCTTGCCGTGCAAGACGTTTTGAACGGCCGCATCGTTGCTGCCGCCATGGACGATGCCCCGGCCGAAGACGCCGTTAACAAAAAACCGGTCAAGATCATCGGCGGTTTCGGTATGCATGATGAAGAGTTTGCGTATGCGGTTCGCAAAGAGGATACAGAACTGCTCAATACTCTGAACGAAGGACTGAAGAAGCTGATGGCCTCTCCTGACTGGGAGGCGCTCAAGAAGCAGTATGAATTGAATAAATAGCTGACGTTCGTTCGAGCTCCTGTCCGGAAGCGTCGGTCTTGATCCGATAGCTTCCGGTTTTTTTATCCATCAATCCGCATGATCGCGTCTGCTACCAATTGAATAATATGCCGGAAGGTCTTATTGCAGTCGTCAATGCTTTGCCCTACATGCTGAAAGGCTCACTGGTAACTGTGGGTGTGGTTGCCGGAGCCATGGGGCTGGGCCTTATGCTCGGCGCACCATTGGCTGTGGGGCTTGTCTTTGGTCCCGCCTGGCTGCGCAAGACGATCTCATTCTATGTCTGGTTTTTTCGTGGGGTGCCCCTTCTGGTCCTCTTGTTCCTTTTTTACTTCGGCCTTTTTTCTCTCATGGAAATCAATTTATCGGCTTTTTCAGCGGGCGCCATTGTACTGGGTCTCATAAGCTCCGCCTACCAGTCGCAGATTTTCAAAGGGGCGATCTTGTCTTTGCCCGAAGGGCAGCTGAAGGCGGCGCGGGCGCTTGGTATGAGCGACGGTAAAGCCATTGTCTTCATCATTTTACCGCAAGCCTTGCGACTCTCCATTCCAGCCTGGTCCAACGAGTATTCCATCATACTCAAGGATTCTGCAGTCACCTATGCCCTTGGTGTTGCAGAAATCATGGCACGAGCTCATTTTGTGGCTTCCCGTACCTACCAACATCTTCCGTTGTATCTGGCGGCCGGCTTGATTTATCTCGTGCTGACCTATGCAGGCACCAGGCTGCTGCGCCTGCTTGAGGAAAGAGTGAGGATACCCGGCTATTCACATTGAAGGTTGTTATGACAAGCGTTAGGTCGGTTCTGCAAGTTGAAAACATTCGAAAATCCTTTGGTGACAAGAAAATACTGAAAGGACTTTCGCTTTCCGTAGAAAAAGGAGAGGTGAAAGTCATCATCGGGCCTTCAGGGGGCGGCAAAAGCACTCTTTTGCAGTGCATTAATTTTCTCGTCGTTCCCGATGAAGGGGAAGTGTGGCTGGAGGGAAAGAAAATAAACCATGCCAAAAAGCGTGAGCTTTACGCTTATCGACAGCAGGTGGGGATGATTTTTCAAGACTTCAACTTGTTCGATCATCTGAATGCTCTTGAAAACGTGCAGATAGGATTGGTGCGCGTGAAAAAGCTGCACAAAACCGAGGCGCGCGAACGGGCGTTAGCGGAATTGCAGAGAGTAGGCCTGGCGGATCATGTTCTGCAATACCCGGCGCAATTATCGGGTGGCCAAAAACAACGCGTTTCCATTGCCCGGGCTCTGGCTATGGACCCGAAGGTTATGTTGCTCGATGAGCCCACCTCTGCTCTGGATCCCGAACTGATCGGGGAAGTGCATGCCGTGATCAAGGATTTGGTTGCCAACGGCATGACCATGCTGATGGCTACCCACCAAATCGGATTTGCCAGTGTGCTGGCCGATGAGATCATATTTATGGAGGACGGCTATATAGTTGAACAAGGTCCACCTGCCAAAATTCTACAGCAAGCCGAGTGCGCCAGGACCAAGGAATTTTGTGCCAAAATCACCAGTCCCTCCGCCGACAGTTGAGTGGCGAGAAAATAGTAGCGGGCTGTTTTAGCGATGGAAGAGCTTTTTTACATACAAAACGAAGTCCTGCCGAACCTGTTACAGGGTCTTTGGATCAGTATTCTGCTGATTGTGCCTTCGGCTTCGATGGGTTTGCTCATAGGAATTTTGGTGGGTGCTTTGAGGGTCTACAGCAGCGGACCCGTCGCGGTGTTAGCCAATCTTTATGTGGCGCTGTTTCGAGGAATCCCCTTGGTAGTGCAGCTGTTTATATGGTATTTCGGACTGCCGTACTTCGGAATTTACTTTTCTCCTTATGCCGCATCTGTGGTTGGTTTTTCCCTTTGCAGCGGAGCCTATCATTCGGAATATATCCGAGGAGCTTTACAGTCCATCAAGAAGGGGCAGACGCTTGCCGCTCAAGCCCTGGGTTTCACCAAACTGGAAATGCTGCGCTCAATCATTCTGCCGCAGGCCCTCCGCCGGGCGCTGCCGGGTTCCGGAAACGAGATCATTTACTTAATAAAATATTCTTCGCTGGCTTATATGGTTACTTGTATCGAGTTGACCGGTAAAGGCAAAATCCTGGCGGCCCATTCTTTCAAATACACCGAAGTCTTTTTAATCGTAGGAGCTTTCTATCTCGCATTGGTGTCAGTGGCGAGCTTGCTGCTGAGGCATCTGGAAAATCGCCTTAGCCTTCCCGGGTTTGAGTTGCATAAGGCATGAGCATTGAATAACCTGCAGTTGCCCCCATATTCGCCCATTACCACCACTCTAGTTGACGCTATCCGAGGGGCACTCGGCGACCGTTGCGTGATTGAAAACCCGGACAAGATGGAAAATTTTGCCAGGGACGCCACTGCCTTGCACCGCCTGCCCGAGCTTGTCGTGGAGCCTACCGAGGCACAACAGGTGCAAGCATTGCTGCGACTGGCAAACAAGCATCGTTTTCCGGTAACGCCCCGCGGACTTGGTACGGGGTTGGCCGGTGGAGCGGTGCCGGTGTGTGGCGGAGCGGTCCTTTCCCTGGCAAAGATGAACCGCATTCTCACCGTTGATCGACAAAATCTGATCGCAGTAGTCGAACCGGGTGTGATCAATCTGGATCTCAAAACGGCTGTCCGCAGACACGGGCTGTTCTACCCGCCGGACCCGGCCAGCCTTGATACCTGTTCCGTCGGCGGAAACGCTGCCACCAATGCAGGGGGATCGAGCTGCGTGAAATATGGGACTACCCGCGATTATGTGCTCGGGTTGGAAGCTGTACTCCCAAGCGGAGAGCTCATCAAAGCCGGTGTGCAGACCCGCAAAGGAGTGGTCGGCTACGATCTGACTCACCTGCTGGTCGGCTCCGAAGGGACGCTGGCGGTCATCACCAAGCTCATTCTCAAGCTCATTTCCCATCCGCCGGCGGTGAGCACCATGGTGGCCCTGTTTTCGAACCTCACGTCTGCCATGGCCGGCGTCTCGGCAATTTTGGGGAAAGGCTTTGTGCCCTGTGCTTTGGAGTTCCTGGACCATAATTGCCTGCAGTTGGTCGGCGACGCATTGCCCTTCGAGAGTGCCCGAGAAGCGGGGGCGTTCCTTTTGGTGCAGGCGGATGGATCGCCGGCGGTGGTCGATGCTGAAGTGGAGGAAATGGGTGAAACCTGTCTGGAGCATGGCGCCATTGATGTTATATTAGCGCCCGATTCCTATAAGCGTGCCCAAATGTGGGAGGTGCGCAGGCAGGTATCCGTCAATATCGAACACAGCTGCTCCCTTTATATCCCCGAAGATGTGGTGGTCCCCATTGCACGAATCGCAGAATTTGTGGGAAGCCTGCCCGAATTTGAAGAGCGCTACGGAGTAAAGATCTATTCTTTCGGTCATGCCGGAGACGGCAACATCCATTTGAATATAACCGCACAAAGCCGCGACACCGTCGCGAAAGTGGAAGAGGGTATTCTGGCAATCCTGCAGAAAGTCGTTTCCATGGGCGGCACCATATCCGGAGAGCACGGCATCGGCTGTGCCAAGAAGCGTTTTTTGCAGTTGGAGCTGTCTCCTGTCAGCCTTGAGCTGCAGCGGGGCATCAAGAAGCTGTTCGATCCCAATCTAATTCTCAATCCCGGGAAAATTTTCTGTTGAAACGGAGTCTTTGAGCAATGTCAACGCGTTCTGCTTTGGTGGCCGCAGGCAAAGTCTACCAAACCGGGGGAATCAGCCAAAGAGTCAAGCAGATCAGCATATCGGCCATAAAGGAAATGCCCCTTATCGCCTGTAAAGTTGGCGATTGCGTTTCCTTAGGCCAGGGCATTCCCTCTTTCCCCACCCCGAGCCACATCGTTGAAGCCGTTTGCAGCGTAATGCGGAAGGATCCGCATGCGGGCAAGTACACATTGGGACCGGGCATGCCTCAACTGCGCGAAGCTGTTGCCGGGCGCCTGAGCGTGCACATAGGGAGGCCGGTCGATCCGGACACGGAGATCTGCATCACGGTCGGCGCCATGGAGGCCCTGCTGGCGAGTATCCTTACGGTGGTTGAGCGCGGAGACGAAGTGATCCTGCCGTCGCCCAATTACGCTTCTCACATCGAGCAGGTTCTTCTGGCCGAAGGTGTTCCGGTGTTCGCGCCGTTGTTTGTCGAAGATTGGCAACTGAATGTTGAAGCCATTCGTGACGCCATCACACCCAGAACAAAAGCACTCATTTTATGTAATCCGCACAACCCCACCGGGGCCAATTTCTCCGAAGCGGCTCTGCGCGATCTGGCCGCTTTGGCTCGAGCACACGAATTGTTCGTCATTTCCGATGAGACATACGATTTCCTGGTCTATGACAACCAATCCCATTTTAGCCTGACTTCGATGCCCGAATTGAAGGATCGATTGATTGCGACCTTCAGTTTTTCAAAAAAATACGCCATGACCGGCTGGCGGGTGGGTTACGTTTATTCGTCCGCTGCGCTCTTGGATCACATCATGAAAATTCATGATGCTGCCGCAATTTGTGCCCCGAGTCTGTCCCAGCATGCGGCTCTGGAGGCTCTCCAGGGTCCTCAAGACTGCGTCCATGAGATTCGTCTGGCATTGGCTGCGCGGCGCGATCTGGCCTGCGAGCGGCTTGACCGGATGGTCGATTTCTTCGATTACATAAAGCCGCAAGGCGCCTACTATCTCATGGCCAGGTATAGAGTGCCGGGTGTAGATTCGATGGAGTTTGCCTTGCGACTATTGCGTGAAGCCCGGGTTGTCACCATTCCCGGGGGGGCCTTTGGACCTGCCGGAGAAAATCACATCAGGCTTTCATTTGGCGGTACGGAAGCGGAGATTAACCAGGCTTTCGACCGGATCGAACGGTGGCTCGCCGGTAATCCATTCGCAGAAAAGATTTAGCGCCTGCTTCCTGCTCCTGGCGATATCTCATAATGGGCGTACGGCAGAAGGGACGGCCGGCGTGAGGCGTATTTCTTCATCCCGGTGGAAAATCACCAATTCGTCGCCTTCCTTCAAAGTATACGTGACGCTTCCCGCTCGAATGTCCACCTCCAGCCTATGGTCCCGCACACGCAAGGGGAACTTGACTTGCTCAATACCATGGAGCCGTTGCGGCCTGAAAGTCAAATTGCCGCCATAGTCGCGCATTCCGGCGAAGCCGTTCACCAGCACCATCCAGGTGGCGCCCATGGAAGCGATATGGCAGCCGTCCCGCACGTTGCCGCCGATGTCGGCGAGATCCATCAGCACCGCATAACGGGCATATTCCACTGCCTTTTGGTAATACCCGACTTCGAATGCGATGATGCTCTGAATGCCCACAGACAGAGATGAATCTCCGGTGGTGAGAGGGTCATAGTAATCAAAGTTCCGTCTTTTTTGCTCCACGCTGAACTCATCGCCCAGAAGAAACATGGCGAGCACCACGTCGGCTTGCTTGATCACCCGGTACCGATAGATGACCAATGGGTGATAATGGAGCAAGAGGGGATATTTTTCAGGCGGGGTGTTGTCAAAATCCCAGACTTCCTTGTCCAGAAAGCTGTCGTCCTGCAGATGAATGCCCAGCTGCCGATCGTAAGGAACAAACATCCGGTCCGCCGCCGCCTGCCATGTATCGATTTCCAAATCCTTAAGTCCGGTCTTATCAGTCAGTTCGAGAAACAGGACCGGATATTCGTTTTTGAGTCGGCGGACCGTCTGAGCCGCAAACCAAAGATTTTCGCGTGCCATTAGATTCGTGAAGGTGTTGTTGTTCACTACCGTGTTGTATTCATCCGGTCCGGTCACGCCGTTTATGCAGAAGCTACCATCTTTGCTTGCTGAATAGAAGCCCAAGTCATGCCACAAGCGCGCCGTCTCCACGAGTATTTCGGCACCTTCCCGAAAAAGAAATCCATGGTCACCCGTGACCTCCACATACTTTCTCAAGGCGTAAACGATATCGGCGTTGATGTGATATTGGGCGGTGCCGGCAGCATAGTATGCAGATGCTTCAGCCCCGCTGATGGTGCGCCAGGGGAAAAGGGCTCCTCGCTGATTCACTTCTACAGCCCGGAGTCTGGCCTGGTCCAGCATCCGGTAGCGAAATTCCAGCATATTGCGGGCGATGCGCGGCTCGGTATAGGTCAAAAAAGGCAACACGTAAATCTCGGCATCCCAGAAGTAATGACCTTCATAGCCCGGGCCGGTCAGACCTTTGGCGGGTATGCCGGCGTTTTCAGCCCTTGCGGTGGCCTGGCAGAGGTGAAACAGGTTGAAGCGAACCCACTGCTGAATTTCCGTAGTTTGCCGCTTCGCCTTCTCAGGGTCCAGTACGACCTGGATGTCACTGCGCTCCCAGAACTTGTCCAGGTAAGCGCGCTGATCTTTCAGCAGATCATCGAATCCGTGCTCCAGTGCCCGGTCAAGGGTCCATTCGGCTCGCTCGCACAATTCTTCCGACGGCTGCGTTTTGGATTTGTGATAGGCCATGTACTTATGGATCGTGATGGGAGCACCAGGTTGAGCATCTATGTTAAAAACTGCCTTGGCGGTTTCCTCCGAGCTCCCGCTCTTATGGGTGTATGAACATGCCGTAGCGATGCTGTGATCAACTCCCACAGCCAGCGCCATACCGCTGCTTGCAGTGGTGTGGCCCAACATGAGCCGCAGGTCGTGGCTGTAATTCTTACAAGGTTGAAGGACCCGCCCTTTTAGTCCGTGGGATCTGCGCGGATCGTCCGTGTCGGCTTGATCGACTGTCGGTACGGCCATTTCCGAGGAAACCACCACCGGGGCTTCGGCGTTCAAGACGGTGACCTCATAAGCGATGGCAGCCAGATGGCGATATGTAAACGACACAAAGCGCTTGGACTTGATGGACACTCGCTTTCCCGAGGGCGTCTCCCACAGCACCTCACGCGTAAGAATGCCGGCCTGCATGTCCAATACCCGCTCGAAATTTTCAATTTGGGCGCTGGGGAGGTAAAAGGGCTCGTCGTCGACATAGAGCTTGATGAGCGAGGTATCCGTTACATTGACGATGGTTTGGCCCAGGCGGGCGAAGCCAAAGGCATCCTCGCTGTACACAATGGGCCAGGTTTCATAAAAGCCGTTGATAAAAGTACCGCTCTGATAAATCGGCGCCCCTTCTTCGGGCGTGCCGCGAATTCCCAAATAACCGTTGGCGAGCGAGAAGATCGTCTCCATCTGGCCCAGAAAAAGGGGATAGAAGCGCTTTTCGATGATCTTCCATTCATCCTGCGGATAAATGTACGCCGGTGGTTTGATTCGCTCGCGGTGCAACATGGAACCGTCCCTCACAAGAGAAGATTGGTGAAAGTTCTGCAGTCTGATTCAAGATTCATATTGCAGGCAATTCGGCTTAGATCAAGATCAAAGTGCCGCATTCTTAACAACAAATAGCTCTTTATCGTTTTCTGTCATTCCCGCCTGATTGTGGCGGGAATCCTTGCCACAAGCGCATCTGTGGGTTCCAGCCCGCAAGGGAATGACATTCCGCAGGCATTCTTAGACACTCTGCTAGTCGAGCAACAAATACAGGGGTGACAGGCACCGGATAGGATGGCTCCCGACTGGAGCGTAAAACATGGAAGCTGCACCACCGGCCATTATTTCCAGACTACTATCGCCGGTATTCTCAAGGCGCAACGCCAGATATTGCCCCTTTAACACCTTGAAGCTTCCCGGTGTGGCGGCGTAAGGAAAGATGTGGTTGGTTCCATCTCCGGTGACATTCGCCGAAGCGGAGCTTGGTTGAAAACTGGCCGCCATGGCTCTTCCACTGAACCGTCTCGCTCGGCGGCGTCGACTCCCGTGGGTGAAACATAGAAGATGTCGGGAGGCGGGGCGGCCCTCACCTGAGATGCGGCCACAGCAGCCAAAACCGACAGACAACTCCATACCGCAAAAGCTATGATTGATGCACGCATAGTCGACTCCTTTTTCGGTCGTACCGGGCGGTGGATGGGCAATCGGCTTGATGAACATGGTATTTGAATAGGGATTCCGTCCAGACGCCTGTGCCCTCACCGTTACTGAACAATTTGCTCGCAGTTCCTCAATTCCAGTTCAGCAGCAATAACATCAGTGCCGGTTCAATAAACGGGAGACGCGACGCGGTCACGCATAGCTGTTCCGCGCGGTGCAGATGAATGACTGCATCGTCAATCAGCATTTGGTAGGTTTGACTGGGACCCTCAATGTCGATCAGTCCCCAGGCAATAACAATCTCGGTCATCGCCAGTCTGAATTCGCTGTTGATCTCATCCAATAGAGTGAGCTTCTTTTGGATGATCGGTTCGTTCCTTGGCAGGACCTGGTCCTGAAGGGCTTTGTTGATTTCCTCGATAGCAGGATAGATCCAGGTCGCCGAGGCCGGCACGACTGAAGGCCCGTACGCGGCCACCCAAATAAAACAGCCGGACAAAGGAGTCGGCCACCATTGCGGAGGAGGATTGCAGAAGGTAATCGAATTGGCGATGTCGGCAAACCGGTCCTTCAATTGGAAGATGCTCTGGTCTACGTCCGATAATGA
>ENA-OSEO01002659-OSEO01002659.1-sediment-metagenome-genome-assembly--contig:-NODE-2659-length-24082-cov-4.708811_pt1 | contig 24082 bp, 16 predicted proteins | sample MGYA00237883_ERZ534232 | MGnify/ENA metagenome assembly ERZ534232
CATCCAGGAGTAGCGCTCCAACGCGGCCGCCAGACCCTTCTGCAGGTCCACGAGCGGCTTGCCGCCCCAGTCGCCGCGGATGGAGTCGGTGAAGGCTTGGCCGTAGCCGGTGGAGCCGTGGAAGTCCACCATTACCGCGGCGTAGCCGGCGCCTGCATACGCCTGCGGGTTCCACCGGTAGTGGAATACGTTGCCGAACGAGCCCTGCGGCCCACCATGAATCAGGAACGCCACCGGATACTTCTTCGCGGGATCGAAATCCACCGGCTTGACCACATAGGCGAATACCGTCTCATCATTCCAGCCGAGGAAGCTGAACTGCTCGCAATTGCCCATGCGAGCCGCCGCGACCTTCTGGCCGTTGACGTTCGTGAGTTCGGTTGCGCCGCTGCCCTCGGCATGCTGCCACCCATCCAGAGGCATGCCGTATAGCTCTGCGGGGGACCGCAGATGGCTCAGGGCGTAGACGATCCGGTCGCCGGCAATGTCGAAGCCGTGGACGGTGCCTTCCCTGACGATGGTCCGGGCCTTGCCGTCCTTCACGTCGAGGGCGAACAGGGAGTCCTGACCGGTGTTCTGGGCGGCCGTGAAGATCCGTGTGCCGTCGGGCGACCACACGATGGACGAGGCGCTGCGGTCCCAGCCCCCGGTCAGCATGCGTCTGGATCCCTGGGGCCACTCTTGTAGCACGATCTGGAACTGGTCGGCCTCATATCCCGGCCGGCTCATCGCCAGGTAGGCGAGCGTCTTGCCGTCGGGGGAGAAGACCGGATGCGTGTCCCAGGCTTGGTTGTCCTCGGTAAGGCACCTTGGCGGCGACGATCCGTCGACCGGCGCGTAGTAGAGGTCGAAGTCCGTGGACCACGCTTCTTCCCGACCGACGTTCTTGGCGGTGAAGATGATGCCCTTGCCGTCGGGCGTGAAGGCGATCTCCTCAGGCCCGCCGAACGGTTGCGAAGGTGTGTCGGCATCCATGTCGCACATCACATCGATGGCTGCGGGACCGGAGTTCTTGGCGACAGCGGTGGGGTGGGCTTCGCCCACCACTTCTCTGACGAACAGATGCGACCGCCGGCTGTCCTCCCAGGTGTCCCAGTGGCGGACGAGGAGCCGGTCGTAGACCCGCCCGGTGGCTGTGCTCTTCTCCTGCTCGTCGAGCCTCTTCTTCGTATCAGCCGGGCTGGAGCCGGGGAAGACTTCCATCGTATAGGCGATGTGTCGGCCGTCGGGGGAAACGACCAGGTTGCCCACATCCAGCGGCTCATCGGTCACCTGCTGCGCCTCGCCGCCGTCGAAGACGTTCCTCCAGACCTGCGACACCCCGGAGCGGCTGGACAGGAACCAGAGGCTTCCGCCGTCCGGCGACCACCGCGGGTTGGAATCCGCCTCCGGATGCGACGTGAGCCGCCGAAGTCCCGTGCTGCTGGTCGAGACGAGCCAGAGGTCCGTCCGCCCGCGGTTGGTTTTCAGATCGGTTTCGCGCACGACAAACGCCACATGCTTTCCGTCCGGCGAGAGCTGCGGATCGGAGATCCGGTCCATCGCCAGCATGTCGTGGACCGAGAAGGGGTGCCTGGATTGGGCCTCGACCTCGCGCCCGAAGCCACAGGCGACCAGGAGGCAGAGAATGAACACTCCACCCACAGATGGTCGAGCTCGTTCGCACAATGTCTCTATCGATTCGAACTGCATGGACTTCTCCTCATTGTCTATTCCGCCCAAGCCGCGGATGGCACTGGGAGAGGACCTTGTTGACCCCATTGACCCCTTTGACGATGAGGTCAATAAGGTCAATCCGGTCAATATGGTCCTCTCCCAATGCTCGCGGTCCAAGACAGACGCTCAATCTCAGATCGTTACCGCCGTGGGGCCCCGGACAGGGACCTTCTTTTCCGACGTCAGATCGACGGGGATGTCGAGCCAGAAGGTTGAGCCGACGCCAACTTCGCTCTCGAATCCGACGGTGCCCGCGAGCATGGCCGCCAGCTCCTTGCTGATGGCCAGACCCAGGCCGCTGCCGCTGGTCTCGCGCGTCAGTGCATCCTCGCGGGTGGGGGAGGCCTCGCCCTGGCGGAACTTGTCGAAGATCTTGCTGCGGTCCGCTTCGGGAATGCCGCAACCGCTGTCCCGCACAGCGATCCGCACGGTTTTCTCGTCCAACAGATATGCGCGGACGTCGATCGACCCCTTGACCGGCGTGAACTTGACCGCATTGCTCAGGAAGTTGTACAGCACCTGCTGCACCTTGCCCGCGTCGGTCACGATCAACGGCACCTCCGGACCGACCTCGATCCCGATGCGAATTCGTTTCTTGTGCGCCAGCAGGGAGAACGACGAGACCAGCGACTCGCAGATCTGCACGACCGACGCCTGCTCGATGTGCAACTCCATCTTGCCCGCCTGGGTCCGGGCCAGGTCCAGCAGGTCGTTGATCATGGCCAAGAGCCGGTTGCCGCTGGTGATGATGTTCTCGGCGTAGCGCTGGCCTTTCTCCTTTTTGAGCAGGCCGGGCTTCTCGCGCAGCACCTGGGCGAAGCCGAGGATCGCATTCAACGGCGTGCGGAACTCGTGCGACATGTTCGCCAGGAACTCGCTCTTGAGCTTGTTGGCCTTGAACAGTTCGACGTTTCGCTCGGACAGCTCCGCGATCTTGCCGTCAAGCTGGCGGTTGGCCTGGCGCAACTCCTCCTGCGCCGCCTGAAGGTTGTCGAGCATGTGGTTGAAGGCCGCGGCCAGCTTTTCGTACTCGTCGCCGGTGGCGATCGAACTGCGGACGCTCACGTTGCCCTCGGCCACGTTGTTGGCGATAGCCCGCAACTGGCGGATAGGACGCAGGATGACTCGCTGTGTGATCCAGTAGAAGGCGACCATGGCGCCGGTGGCGCCGAGCACGGCGGCCATGACGGTCCAGATCCGGCTCATGAACACCATCTTGCGGAGCTCGCCGCCGACCCCGCGCGTCTGGAGGATCGCGGCGCCGACGACTTCATTCAGGGAGAACTCTCCGCCCGAGCCCTGCGGGTTGTGGCAGCTTACGCAACCTTCATTGGCGCGGAACAGACGCACGTAGTCGCTTTGCAGCGTGCCGTCCACCCGGCTCAACGCCATGGCTTCGTCCCGGGTATCGCTGGTCCTGACGGTCTCGAGCAGTCTCTTCTGCACTTCCGTCCGCGGCAGACTGGCCTTATCCGGCTCCCGGTAGAACGGAATCCACACCATGTCCGGCTCATTGGGGTCCTGGGCCGTGCCCCGGTCGCTCAACTCGGGCAGCTTTATTCCGCCCGAGACCCCCAACCGAAAATGCGACCGCAGCAGGACGGCCTCGACTTTCGCCGCGTTCGTGTCCAAGAGGACCTTACGGGTGAGCTGACGCAGCCAAGCGTAGGGAATCAACAGCGCGATCACCAGGCTCAGCAGCACCGCCGAGCCGAACATGACCCGGCACTTGCCCGCCAACGACATCGGGCTCAGGTGCAACACCCGCAGAATCCGCTGAATCGCATTGCCCAGATTGATCCGCATCGACTATCGATGATTGATGGTTGACAATCGGGTGGCAGCGTCAGAGGCGTTCGTAGTGACGCCGCAAGGCGTTATCTTCAGCGTTGAAGATATGCCCTCACGGGCACACTACCAACAAACTCCATCTGGCGATGCCACCCAGAACCACGAGCTTTCCTGTCATAGCCAGGATTATAGCGTCCAGCCGGCGCGGTACGTGCGCCGCAGCAGAGCGTCCGCCTTCGGGCTGCCGGTCTTGAGGGCCTTGGCGTCCCAGGCGATCTTCTCGCCCGAACGCAGCGCCACGTTGCACAGCAGGGCCGCCTCGGTCAGGGCGCCGGAGTAATCAAAATTGCAGGTCGTAGGCCCACCGGTCTTGCAGGCCTCGATCCATTCGGCGTGGTGGCCGATCGAGGTCGGGATAAAGGGCGCCGGACGCTGGAAGTCGGCGAACCGGTCCGCCGGCAGTAACTGGTGCTTGTTGTAGTCGGCAATCAGCATGCCCTTGGCGCCGATGAACAAGACCGCACTGTTCCAGGCGGGGATGTTCCGCTCCTTCATGAATGGCGGATACGGCCCGCCGTTGTACCAGGTCAGCGACACCGGCGGCAGTTCGCCCCGCGCGGGGTACTGCTGCTTCGCGATGGTCCACCGGGCCGCACTCTCCGGATGCAGCGGTCCCTCGGCCTCAACGGTCGTCGGGTGACGCAGTTTCAACGCCCAGAACGCCAGGTCGCAGTAATGGCAGAAGAAGTCGCCGAGCTGACCGTTGGCGAAGTTCCACCAGTACCGCCATTGGAACGGAGCATACTGCGGGTGGTAGGGCCGGTACTCCGCAGGTCCCAGCCACAAATCCCAGTCGAGCCCTTCCGGGACGGGCGGTCGGTCCGTCGGCGCATCCTTCTGCGACCTGTCCGTCGGTACCGCGGGTCCATTCAGATTGGCGCCCATCCACACGTGCACCTCGGACACCGGTCCGACGGCGCCGCTCTGGACGAGCTCCACGACGCGCCGGTAGTTGTCGCCCGCGTGGATCTGCGTGCCCATCTGCGTCACGAGCTTCTTCTCGCGGGCGACCGTCGCCATCACGCGGGCCTCGAACACGTTGTGTGTCAGCGGCTTCTCGCAATAGCAGTGCTTGCCGAGCTTCATGGCCATGACGCCCGCCGGCGCGTGGGTATGGTCCGGCGTCCCGACGACCACCGCGTCGATCTGACCGTGGATCTCGTCGAGCATCCGTCGGAAGTCTTTGTACCGCTTCGCCGACGGGAGCTTCTCGAAGGTCTTGGCCGCGTGGCTCTCGTGGACATCGCACAGTGCGACGATATTCTCGCTCATCACGCCGGCAACGTCGTCGCCTCCCCGTCCGCCGATCCCGATGGCGGCAATGTTCAGCTTGCTGTTCGCCTGCGTACCGCGGAGCAACCGGCTGTCCGATAAAACAACCAGTCCCGACCCAGCCAACGCCGCGTTGCGAAGGAATCCTCGACGTGTCATACCCCGATGCATAAGCCAGCTCCTTTCCAGAACATAGTGAGCCATTTCCACCATCCCACGGTACCACACGCACGCGGGAAGGTCAACGATCTGTCCGAGCGCCACCCGGTGGTCGCGCGATCCGGTCTCATGGGGTCCACAGGTCTCGGTGAGGCGAGCGGGGACGCTCGCCCTACGAGGAAGGGTGCAGCGCTCTTCGTAGGTCGTGCGTCCTCGCACGACTTGCCCACCCCAAGGTCCACACCCTGGATCTCGCCCGCGGGCCCTGGACACAGCGGCAGGACTCCCCTATAATGCACAGCAAGTACCGCAGGTACCCGAGGGAGCCCTGCGGACGGAATTGGGGTTCCTTGGATCAGGGGTGCAGCATGACAGAGAGACTGGATCGTCGCGACTTCCTGAAAAGATCATTGGCGGGCGCCGCGGCGGGAGCGATGGCGCTGAGTTTCGAGGAGCAGGCGCTCCTGGCGCAGGCGGGCAAGCCTGCTGCGACTCCGGCCGGACCTGCCGGCGCGACGGGTGGCCTGCCCATGGGCAAACTGGGCAAGCTAAACGTCACCCGCCTGATCGTCGGCGGCAATCTCACCAGCGGTTTCGCCCACAGTCGCGACCTGATCTATGTGTCCGGCCTGCTCCGTCAGTACTTCACCGACGAGAAGGTCTTCGAGACCTGGGAGCTGTGCGAGGAGTGCGGCGTCAACACGGCCATCCTCCGCCTGGATGACCACGTCATCGGATTGATCACGAAGTACTGGAACGAGCGGGGCGGCAAGCTCCAGTGGATTGCTCAGGTCAAGGTCACGCCGGAAAGCTTCGACGACATTCAGCAGGCCGTCGATCATGGGGCGGTCGGCGCCTTCATCCATGGCGGCGTCAGCGAGAGCTTCCTCGACGAGGGCCGGGTGGACCTGCTCGCCAAGGCGGTCCGGTTCGCCAAGGATCGACACGTGGTGGCAGGCGTCGCCGGCCACAAGGTCGAGGTCCCCATCGCCTGCGAGAAGGCTGGCGTCGATCCGGATTTCTATATGAAAACCCTGCACAAGCACACGTACTGGTCCGCCGACCGGCAGCCGGAGCACGACAACATCTGGTCGCTGACGCCGGAGAAGACCGCCGAGTTCATGGCGACCGTGCAGAAGCCCTGGATTGCGTACAAGGTCCTGGCCGCCGGTGCGATTCATCCGCAGGAGGGGTTCCGCTACGCGTACGAGAACGGCGCCGACTTCATCTGCGCCGGCATGTTCGACTTCCAGGTCCGCGAGGACACGATCATCGCTCGGGACATCCTGAAGGCCGGCGTCACGCGCCGGCGGCCCTGGCGGGCATAGAGCGGCCTGTTCGTAGTGTGCCCGTAAGGGCATGTCTTTTGTCTATGATGCGTCCGTGAAAACGGAATCGAAGATAACGCCTTACGGCGTCACTACGAACGGAGTCTGCGGATGGTTGGGCGAGTCATTCCAACAGTAGGGGGATCTTGGGCCGGTTTTTTGTGGCGGAACCGGGGCTGGCGTATAGAATAGGCGGGGTTGGCCGGGCCCGTAAACGTCCATGGGGGCGGGGGCTCGTCTCCTGAGTCCAGCGGGTCCGCCCTGAGGTAGTGCTATGGAGTCGAAAGAGAAGATCTACGTCGAGAACGGCAGGGATGTGACGATCGTGACCTTCGAGGAGGAGAACATCCTCGAGGACCAGCAGATCCGCAAGCTCGAACGGGCCTTGATGCCGGTGATTCGTGAGAACCAGCACAAGCGCCTCGTCCTGAACTTCGCCAAGGTGAAGTTTATGTCGTCGGCCTTCCTGGGCCTGCTGGTCAAAGTCCACAAGCGGACCCTCGACGCCGGCGGGCACCTGCAGCTTTTCAACCTCGACCCCAAGATCCAGAAGGTCTTCGAGATCACGCAACTGGTGAAGGTCTTCGACATCGTCCGCAGCGAGGAGTGACGGTTCGGCCCGGTTTGTAGTGACGCCGCCAGGCGTTGTCCTGCGTCGCGGGTATCTCGCCCTCGAAGCGCGGGCAGGATGCCCGCGACACGAAGATATGTCCTGACGGGCACACGACGAGCGGAGATACGCAGGATGGCACGGAACGAAATCGCCGGGCGGATCATGAGGTTCGGACAGGACACTGGCGCGCTGACGCCGGCTGAGAAACGCCAGATCGTGACGCTGGTCGAGGCCCTGGCGGCCGAGGTCGGGCTGGGCGAGGCGCTGACCGTCCTCTGGCAACAGCAGAAGGCCCTCGGATATGTCCTCGGCACGCCCTGCACCGGTGAGAACGCCGACGACGACTCGCAGTTCCTCTGCAAGCAGGTCGGCCGATACTGGCTAATCCACAGTCCGGTACGCCAGGGCCGCGGCAATATCCCGACTCTGAAACAGCGGCGGATCATCGCGGAACGGCCGCGATTCGTGTACGAAGGCTTCGAGCGGGACGTGTACCTGCACCATCCGGTCCGGCGGCCGGGGTTCGAGCATCCCTGCTTCCTGTGCAGCGCCGCGAGCGCCAATCCGAATGAAGTCCTGCTGCCGGTCGAGCTGGATGGGGCCGGGTTCCTCTACGGCGCCAATTTCGCCACCCTGGGCCATAGCCACTTCACGTTCTGGACCGAGGTGCCCATCCTCCAAAGATACTGGCCGAGGGACAGTCTGACCTGGCTCTGCGCGCATGGCGACAAGCTGCGGTGCGCGGACTACTCCACGTTCTTCAACGGCCTGGGCGCCGGCAACTCGCTGCGGCATTTCCACTACCAGACCTTGCGGGAACCGCTGGCCGTCTTCGATGCTCGGCCGGTGCACGAACTGGGCGCCACGGGCATTCACCGCCTGGACTGGCCGATGGCCGCCTATCGGGTCACCGTGCCCGACGACAGCGATCGACCGGCGGGGATCGCACGCCTGGATGATTTCATCGCGGCGTGGCTGCAAATCGATCTCCACAACACATTGAATCTCGCCCATCGCAAGGACGCCGGCGGAACGCATCTGGTCTTCGTCCCGAGGGCCGATATCGCGGGCAAGCATCAACCGGCGGGGATTTCCAACGGCTTCGCCGGCTGCGAGGTGTGCGGCCGGATCAACGTCGAGAGCCGCGAAGAATGGACCCGGGTGGCCACGAACCAGTCAGGTGACGTAGATGCCATGCTCAGAGCGATTGCCCCGCCGGCAGAAGCCATTGAGCAATTGGAGTCCTCGCACCACTCGATTCGTTGATTGCCACGGGAATTGACGTTCAAGGCCCTTGCGGGCACACTGCAAACGATCTCTTCTTCGCCCTGTGACACCGGGCAAATCGCAAATCTCAGAGCATCATCAGGCTGATGGCCATGATGAGCATGCCCAGGACGATGCCGCTGATGACCAAGTGGCCGTGGCCGTAGCGATGAGCCATGGGCAGCAGCTCGTCGAGCGAGATGTAGATCATGACGCCCGCGACGAAGGCCAGCGTGCCCGCCAACACCGTGGGCGTGAGAAAGGGCATCAACAGCAGGTAGCCGATCAGGGCGCCGACCGGCTCGGAGACGCCGGACAGGAACGAGTAAAGGAACGCTTTGTTTTTGTCGCCGGTGGCGTAGAAGATGGGGACCGAGACGGCGATCCCCTCTGGGATGTTGTGGATCGCAATGGCGATGGCGATGAAGATGCCCAGCTTCACGTCGCTTAAGGCCGAGGCGAACGTCGCGAGCCCTTCCGGGAAGTTGTGGATCCCGATCGCCACGGCGGTCATGACGCCGGTCCGCATCAGGTGGTGGCTGGCGTCGGGAGACTCGGGTTTGTCCAGACCCTCGTAGTTGTGCGGATTCTCCGGCTCGGGCACCAGCAGATCGACGATCGCGATGAAGGCGATCCCGATGAAGAAGAACAGCACGCCCAACTGCTCGCCCACGATCTCCACCGCGCCGGGCAGCAGTTCGACGAACGAGACGTAGATCATCACGCCCGCGGAGAGCCCCAGGGAAAACGACAGGAAGATGACCTTCGGATAGCGGATGAAATAGGCAATCGCGCTGCCGATCCCGGTGGACAGCCCCGCCACCAGGGTCAACCCCAACGCCATGCCCACATTCGCCGATGTCGCCATGCCACACTCCACACAAACATGATGCTGCCATCATCCATGTGCTGGGATAGTATAGGTGGGCGCGAACAACCTGACAAGTATACTCTGCCAAGTCTGTGCACCGCCACATCACCGGGTTGCGTTTATCGCTTAGCGGGCTTCCAGCAGGTGAATCGAGCCGTTCCGATGTGTGATGTGGTTCTTGAACATTCCCTACGCACATTGTAGTATTCGTCTGCTGGGCCGAAGGATAGGGCAACGCAGGCGTGCGACCCGAGCGTCGAGCCCAGTGGCTATACGGCAGGAGGGATCTGGTTCACGCTGGATCCCTCCCCTTATCCTGCTGGAAGCCTCAAAAGCGAAAAACGCCCATGTTCGTTCCTGCTGATATCGGGAGGAACCGGCAAATGAGCAACTGGACAGAGATCGACAGGCAGATGCAGCAGTTCTCGCCATTTCTCCGAGATGAATTCCGGATCGACCCGCCACTCAGCAACACCATCGCCACGACGATAGCAACTGAAGTTCGAGCGATCGAACCCGAAATTGTCTGTGAGGTTCGTCAAACGAATGACGTTCCCCTGGAGGCCCGGCTCGATGAACTCGTCGCATTCCAGGCATGGATCGACATCGTTCACTGTGGACAGCCTCATCCAGCAGTGGTTCGCGCGCAGGTCATCACTCAGAACTACATCTGCTTTGTCTACCTCGGAGAGGCGGTGTTCAAGACACTGCGAAAACACATGGCAAAGAGCACTGTGACAGCAAAGTGTTGTAGATTCTTGACTGACAACCCAGTTCGGGCATTCCGTAATGCCTTGGCTCACGCCAATTGGAGGTACAAAGAGGATTTTTCGGGCATCGTGTTTTGGGCAAAGAAGGGGGACCAGAAGGACGAGCCAATGTGTCAGTGGGAGGTGAGCCAGCACCAACTGGATTTCTGGCAGGCACTTGCACGTTGCGTCGGTTACGTGGTGTTCACTGAGCTGCGAGAGATGGAAGAACGTCACGATTGATTCATGGGGTGAACACATGACCGTAGCATCTGTTGTCATTTACATGGTTGCTTTGACCCTGAGTCTCCCCCCCGTTGGAGGGAGCATGGCAGGAGACGTGGCCGATACCGCCACTTTCTACGTCGCGCCGAACGGTAACGACGCATGGTCGGGCCGGCTGGCCCAACCGGACGCCGAGCGGTCGGACGGTCCGTTGGCGACCCTCGAGGCGGCCTGCCGTGCCGCCCGACGGGCCGGCGCGGGCCAGACGCGGACCATTGTGTTCCAGCAGGGGGACTACTTTCTCGACGAGGCGGTCGTGCTCACGACGGAGGACAGCGGCCTGACCCTCGAAGCGGCACCCGGCGCAAAGGTCTGTCTGTACGGCGGACGGGAGATCTCCGGGTGGGAGCCCGACGGCGATGGTCTCTTTGCGGTTTCGCTGCCCGGCGTCAAGGAGGGTACCTGGGATTTCCGGGCCCTGATCGTCAACGGTCGCTACTGCCCGCGGGCCCGGCTCCCGGAGACGGGATTCTTCGAGCACACCAGCGTCTTTGATGTCCCCTGGATGTCTACCACTGGCGGCGGCTGGAAACGCAAACCGACCGACGAAGAGCTGACCACGATGACGTACCGGTCGGGCGACCTCGGTCCTTGGCTCGATATCCGCAACGCCGAGGTCACGGTCTATCACATGTGGGACGAGTCGCTCGTGGGCGTCTCCGTGCACGACCCGAACTCGCGCACACTCACGTTCTCGTCGCCCTCGGGCCATCCGCCGGGGGCCTTCGGCGTCAAGAAGTACGTCGTCTGGAACCTGCGGCAGGGGATGACCAGGCCGGGACAGTGGTACCTGGACCGTGCGCGGGGCAAGGTTGTCTACCGGCCCCTGCCCGGCGAGGACATGGGCCAGGCCCGGACCATCGCCCCGGCGGTCGAATCGATCTTCACGCTCCGAGGCACGAGGGACAAACCCGTGACCGGCATCACGATCCGCGGCCTCGTGCTCTCGGCGACCACGAGCCCGCTGCGGGCGGGCGGCTTCGGGGCGGGACGGTTCGACGGCGCGATCACCGCCGCCTCCGCGCGGGACTGCATGTTCGCCGATCTGGAGATCGTCAACGCCGGCGGCCAAGCGATCAAGGTCTCCGGCACGAACCTGCGTGTCGAGCGGTGTCACACCCATCACGTCGGCGCCTGCGGCATCCGGTTCCAGGGCGACGGCGTCACGATTGCGGACAACGAGGTCCACGACGTCGGCCTGACCTATCCCAGCGCGATCGCCCTGACCGGCGGCGGCAGGGACTGCCGGATCGTGCACAACCACGTCTACCACACGCCCTATTCCGCGATCACCTGCGGCGGGCAGGACAACCGCCTCGAAGGCAACCGAATTCACCACGCGATGCAGGAGCTGCACGACGGCGCCGGTATCTACTGCTTCGGCGGCAAGGGCCTCGTCCTCTCGGGCAACTTCATCTGCGATATCGTCGATACCGGCGGCTACGGCGCCTCCGCCTACTACCTCGACGAGCAGTGCGAGGGTTGCACCGTAGAGAACAACCTTTCGCTCAATGTCGTCCGCCCGTCGCACAACCACATGGCCAAGGGCAACACGATCCGCAACAACGTCTTCATCAACGACGGCGCGATGCAACTGACGTTCCCCCGCTCCTCGGAGTACACCTTCGAGAAGAACGTGCTCTGCGCCGGCGGCAAGATCACGTTCGACAACTACGAAGGGATCACGAAGGCCGCCGGCAACGTGCTCTTCAGCAGCCAAGGCCAGATTGAGTGCCGCAAGCTCGATCGGTACAGCCAGACGGGAAGCTATTCCCTTGTCGCGGACGAGGCAAATCCCCAGATCGACCCCAAGCTGACGGCGTACCAGCAGGGCAGAGTCGAGTTCGCTCCCGATTCCCCCGCGCGCAAGCTGGGCATCGAGCCGATCGACGTCAGCGACGCCGGCCCGCGGTCGCGCCTGTAGTGACGCCGTAAGGCGTTATCTTCTCTCCTCATGGTTGTGGAAAGGTATGCCCTTACGGGCACACTACAAACCGGGTGGTTTCACTTGACCCCACAGGGCAACCCGACCACAATAAGAGGGATTGGGTCGCCGGCGCACGCAGCAACGGAATGGCACTGATCTATGGAGTCGGAGTATGGCAAGTCTGAACGATCTTCCCGAGACGCCGCAGAACCCCTATGCCAGCCCCGGTGAGCCTCAGGGCCCGACGGCCGGCCCGCCGCCATCGGAGCCGCCGGGCCAGTCGGACCGCGAGCCCAACAAGGACGCGCGCACGTGGGCCATGTTCGCCCACTTGGCGGGGTTTGGCGGGATCGTCGTCCCGGTGATCGGCTCGGTCCTCGGGCCGCTCATCATCTGGCTGCTGAAGAAGGACCAGTATCCTTTCGTCGAGGAGCAGGGCAAGGAAGCGCTGAACTTTCAGATCACGATGCTCATCTACGGCGTCGTCTCGGGTCTGTTGTGGGTCGTCTGTATCGGGGCTTTTCTCACCGCGGCGGTGGCCATCGTCGACATCGTGTTGATTATCCTCGCGACGATCAAGGCCAACGACGGCGTCCACTACCGCTACCCATACCCGCTGATCATTCGCTTCATCAAGTAGACAGCGTGATTCCCGGAGGGCCTGCACGCGTGACCCCGGGAAACAGAGGTGACGGGTGATACCGAAACGCATATCAAGACGCAGCTTCCTCCAAGGGGCCGGATGGTGCGCCGCCCCGCTGGCTCTGCACGCATCTTTGTCAGCCGCGCAACCGACGGGAACCCGGCCCAACCTCGTGCTCATCATGGCCGATGACCTGGGCTACGAATGTCTCGGCTGCTACGGCAGCACATCGTACAAGACGCCCGGGCTCGACGAACTAGCGCGGACCGGCATGCGCTTCGACCGCTGCTATTCGCAGCCCCTGTGCACGCCCTCGCGCGTGCAGATCATGACCGGCAAGTATAACTTCCGCAATTATCGGGCCTTCGGCATCATCGACCCGAAAGAGACTACCTTCGCCCACCTGCTCAAGAGGGCCGGCTATGCGACGTGCGTCGTCGGCAAATGGCAGCTTTATGGCAGCAATACGGAGAAGAACGAATCCCAGGCCAAGGGCGCCCGGCCGGAACAGATGGGATTCGACGAACACTGTCTCTGGCAGGTCGAGCGACGCGAATCCCGCTACCGCGACCCGCTGATCGTCGACAACGGCAAGTACCGCGACGACCTGGCGGGCCGGTACGGCCCCGACGTTTTCTGCGACTACGCACTGGGCTTTATCGAGCGGCATAAGGACGAGCCCTTCCTGCTTTACTACCCGATGACGCTGACGCACGATCCCTTCGTGCCGACGCCGGACAGCGTCGATTGGAGCGCCGGCCAAGACAAGCCCGACCGCAAGTACTTTGCCGACATGGTCGCCTACATGGACAAGATCGTCGGGCGGATCGTGCGGAAGCTCGACGAGACCGGTCTCCGCGCCAACACGCTGATCCTCTTCACCGGCGACAACGGCACCGCCCGCGGCATGCCCTCGAAACTCGGTGACCGCACCATCCTCGGCGGCAAGGGCCTGACCACCGACGCCGGCACGCACGTGCCTTTGATTGCGAACTGGAAACACAAGGTCCCCGCCGGCACCGTCTGCGACGACATGATTGACTTCACTGACTTTCTTCCCACGCTTACCGAAGCGGTCGGAGCAACGGTGCCGGCGGACCTTGTCCTGGACGGGCGCAGCTTCCTGCCCCAGCTCCAAGGCGAGGAGGGCAACCCGCGCGAATGGGTCTTCTGCCATTACTTCCGCAACCGGGGCGACCCGGTCAAACGCTGCGCCCGCGACAAGCGCTGGAAGCTCTACCAGAACGGCGACCTCTTCGACCTGACCGCCGATCTGCTCGAAGAGCATCCGCTCCGCGCGAGCCCGGACAGCCCCGAGGCCGCCGCAGCCCGCAAACACCTGCAACTCGTTCTCGATGCTTTGCGCTGAGTGTCCAATGCGCCGCGGGGCATATATCTCACATGTCTCCGCCACAAATGGACTGGGCTCATCAGAACGGATGAGCGGTAGACGGCGAGCTGAGCGTATCGCGCCGGTGCCCGTCACTTCAAGAAAGTGCTTTTGTGCACCGGTATAGGACCGGCACAATACCGACAGTTGATTTCTATTGCACGCCATCGAACAACAGGTGGATGCGCAAGGGAGGTGAGCCATGAGATGTCTACTTGGCATTTGCATCGCTGTCGGGCTTGGTCTGGCTTCGATGGTCTCATCTCGTCTCTTGGCCGGGCAGATCGAGTCACTTCACGTGGCAGCGCAACAAGGAGACCTCGACAGAATCAAGACATTGATCAACGACGGGGGCGACGTCAACGCAGCGAACAGCAGAGGGGCCACGCCGTTACATGTAGCGGCCGGAGCGGGAAGAAGGGAAATCTGTGCATTCCTCATCGCAGTGGGGGGCGATGTCGGCGCCAGAGACTGGAGTGGTGATACACCTTTGCACTGGGCTATGCGGCAGGGCCACACGGACGTTGTCAGGGTACTTCTCGAGAAAGGCGCTGACGCAAACCTACAGAATCGCGGTGGGCGTAGCCCTCTCGAGGATGCTGTACTTCGGGGTCATGGCGAAATCGTGAATCTGGCCGTCAAGCACGACCTTGAATCTACCAACCCTCCGCCGCCGAGGCACGAGGTGAGTGTCGGCAGGGTCTCAATCGCTTCACTCTGTAGAAAAGGCGACACCGTGCCTGTGACAATCAGTGTTGCCAATCGCGGCACGTTCCGAGAAACCCTGCGTGTGACGCTGCGTGACCAAACCGACGGCGCGGAACTGGCCAGCAAGACGGTAACGCTGGGAAAGAAGTGGACGGGGAAGGCGGATGATATACCTGATCTCGTTCTTGAGGCTGGAGCTCCTGGAGCAGATCAGATGGGTACCCGTGTGTGCATTGGGGGGGACGCCAACGGGGATGGGTACCGCGATCTCCTGGTATGCTCCCCAATATGGCATGACGAACGTGGTCGAGCGTACCTGTATTATGGTGGCCCAAGAATAGACGCGAACGCGGATCTGATTTTTCAGGGGCAGGAGGCAGGTTGTTATCTGGGCAACCAGTCCGGTGCTTTTGCTGACTTGAACAAGGACGGTTGCGATGATCTCATCATCGGAGCTCCGGGTCGTACTCTCGACAACAGACACGATGGATATGTCAATATGTACTATGGCGGCTCCAATATGGATGCCATCCCGGATGTGATTCTGAACGGAGAAGCAGGCACAAGAGAGAATTTTGGCCTGATGGTCACTGCCAGTGACATTGACAACGACGGTTATCCAGATGTCTTGGTTGGCGCCCAGGGATATGATGGCAGAGGTCGCGTCTACCTCTTCTGGGGTGGAAATCGTACCCACACCACTGCGGATGTGATCCTTGAGGGAGAGAACTTTGCCGAGGTGAATCCATCGAATGTGTTCAACAAAAACAGGCAGCCGCCAGCGCCGGTGACCTTGTTCGGCCGGAGAATTGATGCCGGCGGTGATGTCAATGGGGATGGCTACAAGGATATCGTCATAGGTGCACGAAATGCGGGAGGTCTGGGGAACAACGGTTGCGCCTACCTCTTCTTCGGCAACTCGAAGGAACGAATGGATGGAGTGTGCGACTGGACATTCAGGGGCGAAGATCGGAACTACGAGATGGGTTCCTCCCTCGACATGTCAGATATCGATGGAGATGGGTATGCTGACGTGCTGGTGGGCGCACGCGGCGCCGTGGGCTATCATGGGCGAGTGTACATCTACTGGGGCGCGCGGGACTTTGATGGGAGTCGTCCTGGTCTAATCCTCGAAGCTCCCACACAGAGTGGCATGGGCGGCGACTGCATTGAATGTGGGCATTTCAATGACGACCGGTACGGAGACATCCTTGTGGGAGCACTTGGCTATCCGGGAACCGGCTACATGTACGGGTGTGCGTATCTGTATTGCGGTAACGCCAAAACCGTGATGGATGCACGCTGCGACTACCTCTTCGGCGGCGCGTGCGACACGGACAACTACTTTGGCTGCCAGGTTTCGGCCGGCGACGTCAACGGCGACGGATACGTAGACGCCTTGATAGGAGAGTCCGGGGCCAATCAGCAGTCCGGCAGAGCATGCCTCTTCTACGGACCATTCCACGACGCGACGGACATCATTTTCGATTGGGACACCGCCAACGCCTCCATAGGCCGGCACATTCTTAGTGCGGAGGTTGACTTCGTCGCAAGAGAACAAGATACAGAGGACAACGTCAAGATCGTGACCATCGACATCAAAGAGGACGAGTAAAGACAGGGGCCGCAAGGGAATCATCGCTCCGATCCGCAAGCACGAGACGAAGGAGTAACCGGCTGACGCCATCTTCAGGAAGATGTGCTGTGAGAGGCCCGTCAGTAGTCTACGTCGTTCTGTAGTGTCTGGTTGTCTCCACGTCTTGATGCCTGTAGCTCTCGCCGGATCTGATCCACATGACCCCAACCGGTATCTCAATGTGGTGCGGGAGTTCGCCGACAACGTGCTCAAGTACGGCCGCGATATCTTCGGCCTAAGCACGCGGAACAAGAAAGGCTTGGTGCCGTCCGATCACGCCAGGCATCAGAGATGCAGGAGGTCGCAGAACTGCTCGGGTGATTGCCGAAATCGCGGCAGAGTCTGGCTTGACATGGGCTTCGGCGAAACGTATACTCACCCATCGCTATTCATCATCGCCCCTGATCGCGGGCGTGGTGTTCTCTATCTGTGTCGTGATCGGCGCGGCGCCGGGCAGGCCCGCAGGGCCGATCGCGGCGGAATCCAGAAGTTTGGGTTTGATCTGAGGTGAACGCAGTGAAGGCAAGTGACATGAGGCCCGGAATGGCCTTTATCATGGATGGACAACTGTGCGTCTGCACGGTGGCGACGCACGTAACGCCGGGCAACCTGCGGGCCTTCGTGCAGGCAAAGCTCCGGCGGCTCTCCGACGGCACGATGATCGAGAAGCGTCTGCGCTCCACCGAGGACGTCGAGCAGGCCTTCCTCGACCGGCGCGAGATGGAGTATCTCTACTCGGACAAGAGCGAGCACATCTTCATGGACAACAAGACGTACGACCAGTTGAGCGTCTCCGAGGATGTGCTGGGTGATTCGATCAAGTACCTCAAACCGAACACCTCGGTGGTGGCGCTGACGCACGACGGCAACATCGTCTCGCTCGAACTGCCCAAGGTGGTGGAACTGCCGGTGGCCGAGACGACCCCGGTGCCCAAGGGCGCCACCGCCACGAACCAGATGAAGGACGCGACCCTCGAAGGCGGCCTGCGCGTCCGCGTGCCGCCGTTCATCGAGATTGGCGAAGTGGTCCGCGTGAACACCGAGGACGGCTCCTACGGCGGCCGCGCCAAGGGCTAAAGAGCAAGCCGCACGGACAAGGATCCCCCAACGCGACCGCTCGCGTCTGGGGGCCCACTGTCCGGACGGTTCCCCGACCGCATAGAATCCTGACACGAACTCCACGACGCCGGCCCCTAGCCGGATCGTCTCGCGCGTCACCCCAATCCGTCCGTTCCGGCCGGTTTTCCTCGTCCCATTCTCCCGCATTCCCTCTTGTGGGCATGCGGCCGATCTGTGTGGCCTTGCACGCGCGACGGCCGGCCGGTAGCATGGGGTCCGATTCGCAGGGACACGACCCGAGTACCTTGGAGCCCCTTATGACCCTGACCGCCATCGACTGGATCGTCATCGCGTCGTACTTCGTTGTCAGCCTCGTCATCGGCGTGGCGTACTCCCGCCGTGCCGGCAAGAGCACGAGCGACTTTTTCCTGAGCGGCCGGGCGCTGCCCTGGTGGCTGGCGGGCACGAGCATGGTCGCGACGACCTTCGCGGCCGACACCCCGCTGGCGGTCACCGAGCTGGTCGCCCGCAACGGCATTGCCGGCAACTGGCTCTGGTGGAACATGGTCTTCGGCGGCGTCCTGGCCGCCTTCTTCTTCGCGCGGCTCTGGCGCCGCGCGGGCATCCTCACCGACTGCGAGTTCGTCGCCATCCGTTACGGCGGGGCCGCCGGCTCCTTCCTGCGCGGCTTCCGCGCCGTCTACATCGGCATCTTCATGAACATCATCGTCATCGGCTGGGTGAACCTGGCGATGGTGAAGATCCTCGCGGTGATGTTCCCGCGCCTGACCCTCTTCGGCCGCTACGAGATCGCGGCCCTGGGCTTTCACTTCTCCTCGCACCTGCTCGCGGTCGGCTTCCTGATGCTGCTGGTGGCCGGGTATTCCGCGCTCTCCGGCCTGTGGGGCGTCTCCGTCACCGACGCCTTCCAGTTCCTGCTGGCGATGGGCGGCTGCATCATCCTGGCGGTGCTCGCGCTGCGCAGTCCCGAGATCGGCGGGATCGCAGGTCTCAAGGCCAAGCTGCCCGAGTGGGTCTTCCAGTTCACGCCGGAGGTGCAGCGGGCCGAATCAACCGACGCAGCGACCGGTGGTTTGCTCCGCATGACCGTGTTGGCCTTCATCACCTACCTCGGCGTCCAGTGGTGGGCCAGTTGGTACCCCGGCAGCGAGCCCGGCGGCGGCGGCTACATCGCCCAGCGCATGATGTCCGCCAAGAACGAGAAGCACGCGCTGCTGGCGACGCTGTGGTTCAACATCGCCCATTACGCGATCCGCCCGTGGCCCTGGGTGATCGTCGCCTTGTGCTCGCTGGTGATGTTCCCGGAACTCGACGCCAGCCAGAAGGGACAGGGATTCATCATGATGGTCGGGCAGGTCCTGCCGGCGGGCCTGGTCGGGCTGCTCCTGGCGGCCTTCCTCGCGGCCTACATGTCCACCATCGCGACGCAGCTCAACTGGGGTTGCTCCTACATCGTCAACGATCTGTACCGCCCGTTCCTCCGCCCCGGCGCGCACGAGAAATACTACGTCCGCGTCTCACGGATCACGACCCTGGCGCTGATGGTCCTGTCGCTCATCGTGACCGCCAAGCTCGAGACCATCACCGGCGCCTGGCAGTTCATCCTCGAATGCTCCGCCGGGATCGGATTGGTGCTGATCCTTCGCTGGTTCTGGTGGCGGATCAACGCCTGGTCGGAAATCGCGGCTCTGATCGCGCCGTTTGCGATCTACCCCTTCGTAAAGTACGTTCTCAAAGTCGGGTTCCCCGAATCTCTGCTGATCATTGTGGCGGGCTCGACGGTCATCTGGCTGGCGGCGACGTTCCTGACGCGCCCGACGCCGGAGGAGGTCCTGCTGGCCTTCTACCGGCGGGTCCACCCGGGTGGCCTCCTGTGGAAACCGATCGCGGACAAGCTGCCCGAGGTGAAGAGCGACACCGGTTACTGGGCTCTGTTTGTGGACTGGCTCGCAGGCTCGGCGTGTGTGCTGTTGTGCCTGTTCGGCCTGGGCAAGCTGATCTTCGGCCGGACGAGGCTGGGCCTGCTGCTCCTGGCCGGTGCCGTCGGGCTCGGCGTTCTCATCTACGGGCACCTGTCCCGTACAAAGTGGGAAGACTGGCCGGACAAGCAGCTCTGACGAGACACGTTGAGGCAGTCGGTCGATTACCTTCGACGGCGGGCGATCTCGCGCGGATCGACGATCTGCCCGATCGGGATAAGGGCCCGGTTCACCACGAGCTGCGCCCAGCGCGTGTTGCCCAGCCCGGTGCGATGATCGTCGGAAGAGACCTGGAACTTCACCCCCTCCGCGGCGAACAGCTTCACGACCTCCACATACTGTGCAGTGAACTCGCGCGGCGCGATCGACGCCTGGTGGAACCAGTAGATCATGTCGTTCATCACGTCGAACACCTTGCCCTTGTCGGCCATCTTCGCCGCCAGCTCGCGCAGCAGGTGCGGCGGGTAGTCCGCAGGCAGGGCCGCCGGACGGGTGTTGCCCGTGTTGAAGGGATGGGCGATCACATCGAGGTAGGGCACATCACAGAGCCCGAGGTACGTTCGCGCAACATTCTCGATGTACTCCTGTTTGTCCGCCGGCGTATGACGGAGCGTCCCCTCCGACTGGCCGCCCAGATCGCACAGGACCCACTCCAGCCGAGCCGCGTGACGTTCGTCGATACTGATCCGCCCGGTCGCGTCGAGCGCGGTGGCCTCGGCGCCCTGGAGCACGATCACATCCTGCTGGCCCGACCGTTCCCGCTCGATCTGGGCCAGATACTGATCGAAGCCCTCCTGTGATTCAAAAATCTTGCTGCCCGGCGTGTAATGATCGGTAATAGCCACGGCATCCAACTCGAACGCCCGGGCCTCCAGAACATGCAGAGGGATAGAACTGGCGCCATCCGACCAGATCGTATGTGTGTGCAGATCATGATCGATGCGAATGGCCTCTCGCATCGCGGCCCCGGACGCGCCGGCGGCCTGTACCGGCCTATTCGCAATCCCATCCCGTGCGACCACACCCGCAGCCATCGTGGCGGAGGCCCGAAGAAACTCTCGTCGGTTGGAGACCGGCATAGACTGATCCTTTCTACGAAAGAAAACGACACATTGTGGCGTCCTATCTGCGCTGGACGCTCCATCACGCTGACACGCCTATTACAGCCACAAGGGACAAGAAAAGCCATGCGTGAAGAGCATACGGCGCCCTTTGGTCATGCACCGTCTGGCCGAGAGCAAAGAAGACCTCATATCTTCCCTTTCCCGGTTCGCGATTCTTGGCTCTCCTCTTCTTTCTCCTTGTGCTGTCGTGCCGTGTGCATGGATTGAAGCTCCGCACGGCGCTCATCAATGCGCTCTGCGACGTCACCCGCCACCTCCATGATCTCGGCGGCGGTCCTCACATCCTCGCCCAGATACATCCGCAGTCCAATCGCAAGCGGTTCCGGCAACTCCGCGCTCATCGAGGTTCCGAGCTGCTCCAGGCTCTCTCGCGTGTTCTTATCCGCCGCCAGGTCCATGAACAGATGGATGATTTCTGCCATCGTTTCGTCCGAAGCTTCCTCGCTCGCGAGGCGCGCCAGCGACTCTTTCAATCTGCGCAGTGCGGACTTGCGTCTGCGCTCTTGGCGCTCGAGATCAGCCAGATCCTTGCGGAGAATGGCGTTCAGTTTGTTCATGATTTGCACCAGTTCCGGCCCCGTGTGCTCTCGGCCCGCCTGCGAGGGGCCCGTCCCGTCACGGTCGATTCGCGGGGACTTCTTGGGTTCGACAGAGGGACTGCCTCGGCCGGCGATTGGGTCCGAGTCCTCTGTTCGTCGTTCCATATCTGCGGTTGCCCGCGGCTCTCCCGCGATCCGTCGCGCGGCGTCCACGGCTGTCCGTCCCCCGTAGAACGCAGCCATGAAGTTGATAAGGGCCGTGATTCGTCGTGATGGGGCTCGACGCCGGCGCATCAGGCAGTAGATGTTGTACATCCGCTCGGCGACCTGATAGAGCTTCCTTCGTTCCCTGCCGGCCACCTCCACTACCGCTCCCCTCTCCACGAGACGGCGAAGAAGCGCGCTTGTTTTGTTGACATCCAGCCGTGCTGCTTCAGCGACGGCGCGTGCGCCGACGGGATCCCACAACTCCACGAGAGCCAGGTAGACTTTGCGCTCTGTGGGTGCCAGACTGTCGAGATGGCTCTTGAAGTACTCCGTATGGTCGTCCACAAGCCGCATCAGATCGGTCATCAGTTTCTGGAAGGACATGCGAGCGCCAAAGGATGAGATGACCGCGACCAGACGGGGATTGCCACCGGTCAGGATCTGGATGGGACGAATACGATGGTCTGACGGCTCTTCGCCGTTGATGGAGGTCCACATCTTCCGGCAGTCGCTCTGGTTCAGAGGCTCCAGATCGATAACCCTGAACAACTCGAACATCGACTGGCCGGCGTTCTCTATCTGTTCGAATCGGCTTGTGGCCGTGGTCAGGAGCATGATGCGCGGCTCATGGAGCAGCGGATGGCGCAGAACCCAGCCGTCGTCATCTGTCATTTGCTCGCCGAGCAGCATATTCAGGTTCTCGACGACCAGCAGGAGTCGTTTCTGCTGAGCGTCGGCGAAATCGAGCAGTTGCGCCAGCGCACGTTCTCGCAGCCGCGTCTCCTTGGATTCCCTCTGCAGTTCCTCATGAGCCATCTTCCACTGTGGGTCCTGCGTCGTCTGGGCAAGGTGAAAGACGGCTTCGAGCCAGAACTCGCCCGGAGTCGTGACCTGATAGCTCTCTTCAGCAAACACCAGCGGATACCAGCGATCTGCCAGATCCTTCTGCCGGCGCACTTCCTCCGCCGCGCGGAGCACCAGCATCGTCTTGCCGATGCCTCGAGGGCCGATCACAAGCACATGCTGGTTGGATCGCCCCGTGTTCTCCCGGATCGCCTGCACGATGAGGTCCAGTTCCGCGTGATGTACCACGAACCTTTCAACCAATTCCTCCCGGGAAAGAAAGGCCGGATTGTACTTCACAAGGCGTCCGTCCATGCTTACTTCCTTTCCAGAACGGGGGTGAAGAATTGCCCGTGCCGCTTTCTCCACCAATCCTGGAGCAATCGTGATACGAAGACGTACCCCTGTGCTTGCTGCTTCAGGTAGCCATCATGCTCAAGGACATAAAGAATGTCCTTGGGGACGTCCTTGACGGTCCGCTCCTCCAGCCTGTGTTCCTTCTGGAAGGCTTGGATATCCGTCGCGGTCAGTGTGCCCGTGACAGCGGCCTGGGTCAGCATGTCCAGGGCCAAGGCAAAGGAGTCTCTGTCCAAAACCTGTTCCAGACGCTCCTCATAGTGGACAAGCTCACGATGGGCGTGTACGCCCAGCATGCACTTTCTATACACGTCCTCCACATCCCCCAGATCGCAGTGCATGGCTCCACGTTTCACGCATTGCTCGTGCAGGTGCGTGAAGAACATCTGGATGTGGTGGGGGATGCAGCAACCCAACTTTGCGACCACGTTCTCTGGGACTCCGTTCGCGAGTTCGACACCGTATTCCGCGGCCAACGCCCTGAGGCATCCCTTGGCCGTCTCATCATCCCAGGGCGCCAGTTCGAACGGGACGAAGTTGTTGACTGTGGCGGTGAGCCGGGCTTGATGAAGGATCGGCGCCAGACCAACGCTGCCGGAGATCACGAACCGTATCCTTCCCTGATGCCGAATGCTGTTGGCACGCAGCCACGACATGAACTCATCGGCCCGCCTCTTGCCTTCGACCGTAATTGTGTCACCCTCACCCCTGAGCAGACGGTTCACCAGGATGGGGACTTCGTCGAGCAGAATGAGCACGGGTCGGCAATGGCCGGCGAGTATCTCCAGCAACTGGTCGCCTTTGGCCGTCCAGTTGCCCGCCGTTAGTCCGCCCCGCAATGCGATGGCAATGTCCCCGGCCTGGATGCTCTCGAGGCTATGAGCGACTCTGCTGAGCACATTCTCAAAGACAATGCTTGCTTCCTGCCACAGGCTGCCATAGGGGCGAACCTTGAGACTGAGTTCCACGATGGCATCCGCCGCGCTCCTGCACTTTTGCAGATCCACAAACAGGCAGACATATCGATCTACCAGTGAATCGGCCACCTCTGCCATCAGACTGGTCTTTCCCATCCTCCGCTGGGCAACGAGGAGTTGATGGGCGCCGTCATCAAGTCGCTGGATGAACAGTTCCTTCTCGCGCTTCCTGCCCCAGAAGTATTCGCCCGTCACCACTTTTCCATGTCCCATTTTCAGCCTGTGTTGATCCATGACTCTGCCCTCGTCAGTATTTTGCCAACACATCTGTTTCCAACGCATTTGTTGCCAACAGCCCTGTTGGCATTATCGTCCAAAGCCTCTACTTGGTCAACAAAGGTGTTGGTAAAAATGGCGGTCCGATGCGGTGGCGTGTCTGGAATCCTGATGTAAGACCATGTAAAACAAGGAGTTAAGAGCAAGGTCGCCTTTTCCCGATGACGTGCAGGTTCCCTGGGAAATGGGCGAAAGAGGCTTGGATTATCGCTGTCGCCAACAACAGCCGTATCGGTGGGGGGCGGGGACCTGGGCAAGACGCGGGCAAGATGCCCGCGACACGAGC
>ENA-OSEO01002660-OSEO01002660.1-sediment-metagenome-genome-assembly--contig:-NODE-2660-length-24075-cov-3.969664_pt1 | contig 24075 bp, 22 predicted proteins | sample MGYA00237883_ERZ534232 | MGnify/ENA metagenome assembly ERZ534232
AGGGACTAGGATTCGAACCTAGGTTAACGGGGCCAGAACCCGTCGTCCTGCCGCTAGACGATCCCTCAATAGCTGACAGCGGATATAATTACATAAAAAAAAGAGGCATGGGTGTCAAGCTAAAAGAGTGATAAACCCGCCTATGTCTGTTTTTCCTGATCCCTGACAAAGGCCGCGGCCTTTGTCAAACGGGAAACGACCCGCTCTTTGCCCAGCACCCCCATGATTTCAAAAATGCCGGGGCTGGCGGTTTTGCCGGTCAGGGCCACCCGGACCGGCTGGGCAATCTTCCCCAGCTTCAGGCCGGTCTTGTCCATCACGGACAGAAACACGCCTTCCAGCGCTTTTTCATCGAATCGCTCCAGCAAAACCAGCCTCTCAATCAACAGGGTGAGCGGTTCCAGCGCCGCAGATTTAAGAAATTTATGGGCGGCGGCTTCCTCATAGCGGATGTCGTCTGCAAAATAAAAGCGGGCGCTTTCCGCCATGTCTGCGAGCGTTTTACTCCTTTCCCGCAGGGAGATGATGACCTTTTCGACCAAGTCTCCTTCCGGAATGTCATATCCCTTGGCATTCAGAAATGGCGTCAAGGGGTGAACCAGTTTGGCCGGAGGAACCGCCTTGATGTGGTCGGCATTTAAAGCCTTCAGTTTTTCCAAATCGAATATACCGGCGGATCGGCCGATGTTTTCTAAGGTGAATTTTTCGATCAGCTCATCCCGGGTAAAAAATTCCTGATCGCCGCAGGACCAGCCCAGCCGAACCAGGTAATTGATAAAGGCGTCCGGAAGATATCCCATATCCCGGTAGGCCGTTACCGACATGGCGCCGTGGCGCTTGCTCAAGCGGCTTCGGTCCTTGCCCAAGACCATCGGCACGTGACCGAAGGTCGGCAGGGGCCTTTCCAGGGCGTTGTATAGCTGAATCTGTTTGGGCGTATTCATGACGTGGTCATCGCCGCGAATAACGGTGTTGATTCCCATGGTCAAGTCGTCGATCACCACGCAAAAATTATAAGTGGGCGTTCCGTCGCTGCGGGCGATGATAAAATCGTCCATTTCCGAGTTTTGAAAGACGATGTTTCCCTTAATGACGTCTGAAAGCACGGTTGTGCCGGCCAGCGGGGCTTTAAACCGCACAACGGCATGGGCGGCTTTTGAGAGGCCTTTATTCCGGCAGGTGCCGTCATATTTGGGCTTGCCGCCGGCAGCCATCCCTTTTTGGCGCATGGCTTCGAGTTCCTGGGGCGAACAGGTGCAGTAATAGGCCGCGCCTTTATCCAGAAGCTGCTGGATGTACTGCCGATAGATATCCAGCCGCCTGGACTGGAAATAGGGGCCGCTGTCCCAGTCGATCCGGAGCCATTCCAGGCCTTCAAATATGGCATCCACAGAGGCCTGGGTTGAGCGCGCGGTGTCGGTATCTTCGATCCGAAGGACAAATTTTCCCTTCATGTGACGGGCATAAAGCCAGTTAAACAGGGCCGTACGGGCGCCGCCCACATGAAGAAATCCGGTGGGACTGGGGGGGAAACGAGTGATGATGGGCTCCATTTTTTTCCTGCCATTATCCGCAATTGTTAGATGATAAGTTTTTGTAACAAATTTTAGCAGTCTCCATACCATACCTGCCGGTAGCGTACAAGTGCGCAAGATAAAAAAATGTGAAACTTCTTGACATTCAAACATATTTTGATTACTAGATAACACTTCACAATTTATTAGTGATTATAATTAAATATAAATTAATATCATATAGTTAGGAGATTACTCATGGCGAATCCAAAACACAGGACATCTAAGTCAAAACGCGATATGCGGCGATCACACGACAGTTTAACCGCACCGAATGTTTCCACCTGCCCGCAATGCGGCGAGACCAAACTGCCGCATCATGCCTGCCCGAACTGTGGGACATACAAGGGACGAACCGTAATTGAAACCAAAGACCAATAAGTTTACAAGGAGTGGTATCGATGCCTTTATCCCCGCCTGAAGCAGGCATTAACTTAATCGGATTGGATCCGGATTCGAAAAAAATGGTCCTCGACACCGTTAAGGATCTGCGCAAGCGGCTTCTGACCAAAGAGAGAATTCTAGAATTCGACAAAAAAGAAGTGTTTCCCGAAGCCGACATCCGCAAGATGCTGGATCCGGAGATCGGTCTTCAGCTTCTTTTTATTCCGGAAGCCTACGGCGGCATCGGCGGCGGCGCCAGAGACAGTTGCGCGATCACCCGGGAGATGGGCCGGTGCTGTCTGGGGGTGGCCACCGCTTTTTTTGCCATTCAGCTGGGCGCAGACCCCCTGCTGGTGGGCGGGACCGAGGAACAAAAAAAGAAATGGCTGGGAAAAATCGCCGAGGGGAAGTCACTGGTTGCCTATGCCGTTACAGAACCGGATGCCGGAAGCAACCTGGCGGCGCTGACCACAACAGCGGACCCGGTCCGGGATGATTCAGGAAAAATCGTCGGCTATAATGTAAACGGCAACAAGCAGTTCATTTCCACCGGCGGGTATGCCGACTTTATTACGCTGCTGGCCAAAACACCCGAGGGCCCCACCTTTTTTGTGGTTGAGAAGGGAACCAAAGGGTTCGTTCAGGGAAAGGGTGAAGAGAAGCACGGCATCCGGGCTTCCAACACATCGTCGCTTTCATTCAGCGATGTGTTTGTGCCGGTTGAAAACCTGATCGGCGGGGTTCCCGGGGTCGGTTTGAAACAGGCCAACGAAGTGTTTGGATATACGCGTCTGATGGTGGCTGCAATGGGACTGGGAGCCGGGGAGGCGGCGCTGAGTATCGTCATCCCTTATGCCAAAGAACGGGTTCAGTTCGGGTCGCCCTTGTCCGAAAAGCAGGGCTATACGCACAAGCTGGTTGTGCCCAATGCCGTGCGCCTGGAAGCGGCGGCTGCCTATATGGATGAAGTCGCCCTGCGCTTTGATTCGGGCGAGAAGGATCTTCAGGTGGAAGGGTCCATTGCCAAATTCTTTGCAACCGAAGCCGCCAACAAAACGGCCGACGATGCCATGCAGGCCCTTGGCGGGTATGGATACATCAGCGAGTTTGAGGTCGAAAAAATAAAACGGGATGTGAAAATCACCTGCATCTACGAAGGGACCAGCGAAATCCAGCAGAATATCATCAGCACGTTCCGCTGGAAAAAAACCCGTAAAACCAAAGGGGAGTTCTACGGGGCCATCGCGGCTGAAATGGAAAAAATGGACGAAACGGTCCCTGATGCCGGCTGCCGGTATTACGGACTGGCGGCAGCAGCTTTAAACCGCGTGATTGAGCTGGTTCATAACAGTCGCTTGACCCGTGAGCAGCATGTCATGTTTCTGCTGGCCGACATGATGACCTATGTGGAAGTCGGCGCCAGCCTGGCGCGCAAGGCAAAGCGGCTGGTGGAATCTAAGGCCCGGGAAGCGGATAAGATTAAAACGATGGCTAGAACCTTTGCCGCCGAGGTGGCCCAGGTGGTTTCGCAAAATATTCTTAAAATCGTGAAGGGGACCGGCGCTTTTGATGAAACCCAGGCTGCGGCTTTTATGAAAACGGTTGCGTATGACCGGCTGATTTGTGGTTGCGAGAACGTTGTCAGAGACATGGATAAGGTCGCAGACATTTTGTTTGGGAGGTAAAAATGCCGGAAAAGGACAAACGTACGATTGTGGTAACGGGAGGATCCAGAGGGATCGGACGGGCGATATGCCTGGCAATGGCGCAACCGGCTGCAAGGATTTATTTTAATTTTTATCCGCAAGATACTGCGGCGGCGGATACCGAAAAACAGATTGTTGCACTTGGAAGCGAAGTTAAAAGCGCCTGTGTCAATGTGGTTTCGGAAAAGGAAGTTTCAGAATTCCTGGACGGCATCATCACTGAAACCGGTCGAATCGACGTATTGGTCAACAATGCCGGGATTACCCGGGACAGCCTGTTGGTCCGAATGAAGGAGGCCGACTGGGATGCGGTATTGAATGTCAACCTGAAAGGGGCATTTCACTGTACCCGGATAGCGGCCAAGCAGATGATGAAACAACGCTCCGGTTGTATTATTAATATTGCGTCCATCGTCGGTGTAACCGGTAATCCCGGACAGGCGAATTATGTGGTGTCCAAAGCCGGGATCATCGGGCTGACCAAAACGGCTGCAAAAGAGCTGGCGCCGCGGGGAATTACGGTCAATGCCGTCGCCCCCGGATTCATTGAAACCGACATGACGGACGCACTGCCGGAGAACATTAAGAATTCCATGCTCGGCATGGTTCCGTTGGGCCGTGCGGGAAAGCCGGAAGATGTGGCTCATATGGTTGCATTTCTGGCATCGGAACAAGCGGCCTATATCACGGGCCAAGTCATCCACATAAGTGGCGGAATGTACATCTAAAAGGAGGAAAATTTCATGTCCGTAGAGGATAAAGTTAAAAAGATAATTGCAGATAAGCTTAGTGTTGAATTGGAAGAAGTGGTTCCAGCAGCCTCTTTCGTGGATGATCTGGGAGCTGATTCGCTGGATCTGGTGGAATTGATCATGTCCATGGAAGAAGAATTTGATATCGATATTTCCGACGAGGATGCAGAGAAGCTGGCAACGGTCAAAGATGCCATTGATTACATTAATTCACACTGATGCGGCAGCTGCTGCCGATAATATTTGAAAAACCGAACATACCGGCAAAAGTTGGACAGACGGCAAAGGTTACTTATGGTTTAGGGCTATTTTTTCGGAGCTGAACTGTCGCCATCGTCATGGCGACAGGGGAGGATCTTTTGGACAGACGGGTAGTTATAACAGGTGTGGGGCTGGTGACCCCGTTGGGGATCGGCGTCACTGAGACATGGACGGCCATTTGTGCCGGCAAATCAGGTATCGGTGAAATTACCCGATTTGATACCACTCAGTATGAAACGAAAATTGCCGGAGAGATAAAAAATTTTAATCCGGAAGATTTTATGCCGAAAAAAGAAGCCAAGCGCATGCAACCGTTCATTTCCTATGCCATCGCAGGGACGCGGATGGCACTGGAAGATTCCGGTCTTGTGATCGACAGCCGCAATGCGGATCAGGTCGGTGTAATTACCGGCTGCGGTCTGGGTGGCCTTTCCTGGCTCGAAGATCAGTGCATTCTCATTCATGAAAAAGGACCCAAGCGGGTCAGTCCGTTTTTCATTCCGATGATGATCGGCAACATGGCTCCCGGCATGATTTCCATCCAGTTCGGCGCCAAGGGCCCCAATATTTCCATAGCCACGGCGTGCGCTGCGGGTTCTCACGCGGTCGGCGATGCATACAGCGTTATTCGAAGGGGACAGGCCGAGGCCATGATCGCCGGCGGGGTGGAATCCGTGGTCACACCCACTTGTATCGCCGGTTTTAACTCCATGAAAGCTCTTTCGACCCGCAACGCAGAGCCCCAGAAAGCATCCCGCCCCTTTGACCGGGACCGGGATGGTTTTGTGGTGGGGGAAGGGTGCGGCATCGTGATTTTAGAGACCCTTGAAGGGGCGCTGGAAAGGGGGGCTCATATTTATGCCGAGATGATCGGATATGGCATGAGCGGTGACGGGCATCATATCACGGCGCCCTCACCGGACGGTGAAGGTGCGGCTCGATGCATGCAGTCGGCGCTTAACAGTGCCGGGATCAGTTACGACAAGGTTGACTACATTAATGCGCACGGCACTTCCACGCCGATGAATGATCTCTATGAAACCCGGGCGGTTAAGACCGTGTTCAAGGAAAAGGCCAAGACCATCCCCATCAGTTCCACCAAGTCGATGACCGGACACCTGCTGGGAGGCGCCGGCGGTGTGGAAACTGTTTTTACGGCCCTATCCATCCATGAAGGCGTGATTCCCCCAACCATCAATCTGGATAACCCCGGCGAAGAATGCGACCTGGATTATGTTCCCCATACCGCCCGCAAACAGGAAATCAACGTTGCCATGACCAATTCTTTTGGTTTCGGCGGCACCAATGCATCATTGATTTTAAGTAAGTATTTTAAATAAAAATATAAGGTTAATTGATAAGCGCTCGCCTTTTTAAGGGGGACGCAATGCCTGTTTGAAACCTATCGTTTCTGGTATTTCGATGCAATCTCTTTTAACCTGGCGTTCATCTCCGGTGTTATATCCAACCCATTTGCGACAACCTTTTTAATTCTGTCGCTCGACAGGTGAACAACCTCCATCTGCTGTTTCTTTGCAATATCCAGAAAGCCCGGATCTTCGAGGGTCTTTTTCAGGGCATCCTCCAGAAAGGCGGCCCTATCTGCCGCTACGCCCGGCGGCGCCACAACGGAACGACCCACATCGTTTAAGGCATAGACGATATCAATCAGCGCCTTGCCGTCCTTTGCTGTTATGGGAAGCTTGCTTACATGGGGCACTTTCACAAGGTCCGGCATACTTAAATCACCGTACTGGGCTACAACTATCGTGTCGCCGTTTTGCACCGTATCGATAACGCTGGAATAACTTCCCGAGGCGCCTTCCAGCTCACCTCGAATGATGGCAAGGGTTACCTCGTTGGCCGTATCGTAGCCGGTTATCATATCGACCGGCATCCCGGTGGCTTCGGCAATCAGAATAATTTCATAATAATTCGAGCTTCCCAGGCCCGGCGCCCCCATCTTAATCGGAGCGGTTGCCTTCAGCATCTCTTCAATGGTTTTGTAATTTGATTTCGTTCCCATATAAACCAGCCGCTGTTCGGCCGTCAGGCGCCCAAGCCAGGTGAACTTTTTCAGATCGAACTTGACGCCCCTGATTCCCGTAAGTTGCGCCTGCATGGTCCCGGGCCCATTGAGAATCCCAATCGTCAGGCCGTTGGGTTCAGCGACATACAATTGGTTTGTTCCCACCAGGCTGCCGGCGCCCGGCGTATTCCGGATAACCATAGAAGCGCCTGAATATTTCTTGAAAAAAGGCGCCACTGCCCGCATCCAGGCATCATATCCGCCGCCTGTCTTATAGGGTACGATGCATTGAATGATCTTTCCCTTGAAAAAGGACTCAGCGTCTGAAGCGGCAAAGGCAGCGCTTGCACCTGAAATTATAAACACCAATACCATCAGCAGGGTTAAACCTTTCTTCATCGTGTCCTCCTCTTTGTTGTTAAATGAATGAACGCCGTGGACCACCGGAACCTCGCCGGGATCTTTCTACCCCCGATAAAGGGGACAAGTGTGTTAACGCAATCATTTTCTTCTTTAAAAAAATTAATATTAAATTAATAAGTTATAAACGCTTTCCGCAGAGCGGTAATTGCGATGCCGTCATGAAGGCTCAATCCAAAGGCGCTGATGAGCACCACATATAAGAAGACCAGGCTGCCGGCTGAAACTCCCAGGGAAATTTTCCAGCCGCAGCCGGAATGCAGCTTCAAATACAGCAACGTATAAAAAAAGGCAGTGGCGATAAATCCGAAAATGTAGATAGAACCGAACAACCCCAAGACCCAAAGCGAGATATTTATTTCCTTTAAAAAAAGGCTCCGGTCGCCACGGGTTTTTTTCTCAGCCGGGACGCTCTTTTTTTTATCTGTCCAGACCTTGTAGAAATCGATGAGCATTTGCGCAATCGCCAGAATCAGCAGAGGGATTCCGATACTGAGCGGCAGCAACCTGGCTTGCCGGGTGAATCCCATAGCCAAGACCACGGCGCCTAACACAACCAGCACCACCCCGATGTTGAATATATGGCGGAAGTCACGTTTCATTTTGTTTTCGCCCTTTCTTCCCGCCGGTGGCTGCGGATACTGTAAAAGATCGTCACCGCGGCAATGGCGATCAGGAGAAGCGTAATGGGCCGCAAAAAGAAGGTCTCCTCGTAGAGCCGCAAGGAAAGATGAAGGTTTTTTTCCGCTATCCTGGATAGGACCAGACCGATGATGATAACAGGCCGCGGCCAATCATACTTCTTCATGGCATAACCGATAAAGCCGAAGAAAACCACTACCACGAGGTTTTCCACATGGCCCCCCGTGGAGTAGGCGCCGATGCCGGCCAGGAGAAGAACAATGGAGAAAAGATAGTTGCCGGGCAGCAGGGCGACGCGGGCCATGCTGTTTGCCATAGGCAGACAGATGGCTGCTCCAATGACGTTGGCCAGGGCGATCGTCCAGGCCATGTAGAAGATAAGCCATAGGTCCGTTGTGAGCATTTGGGGGCCGGGTTTGAGCCCCTGGATATAAAAAGCGCCTAGCAGAATAGCCATTCCCGCGCTGCCGGGTATTCCGAAAGCCACCGTCGGCACCAGCGATCCGCCTTCTTTGGCGTTGTTGGCGCTTTCCGGGGCGATAACGCCCTCAACCATGCCCTCTCCGAACCGATTTCCCCTTTTCTCCGTCTGGCGGGCATGTCCGTAGGCAAAAAAGCAGGCCGTATCGCCCCCGATTCCGGGAATTATACCGATTATTCCGCCGAGAACGGAGCAGCGAAATACAAGCCACATTCGACTCAGCGAATCTTTAACCCCCCGCATGGCGCCGCCCAGATCGCTCTCGACAACCTTTTCGGTAATGCTCCCCCCCTTGACCGCCACTTCGATCATTTCCGCAATGGCGAACAATCCAAGGGTTACCGGAACCAGATCAATGCCGTCCCAGAGGAAAAGATTGCCGAAGGTGTAGCGTTCCGTGCTGGTGGACATTTCCAGGCCGACCATACCGATCATCAGCCCGAGCCCCCCGCCAATGAGACCTTTTAGCATGGATTTGCCGCTGACGACGGCGATGAAGGTAATGCCGACGATGGCCAGCATGAAGAATTCAGGCGGGGCGAATATCAGGACAATAGGCCGCATGACCGGGATGAGCGCCATCAGGTAAAAGGCGCCGAATATGCCTCCGATGGCGGAAGCGCTCAAGGCGGCGCCGATGGCGCGTCCGGCTTCGCCTTTTTTCGTCATGGGATAGCCGTCGAAAAGGGTGGCGGCATTGGGGGCGGTGCCGGGGGTATTCAGGAGAATCGTGGTAATAGCGCCGCCCGTGTATCCCGGGGCATGGGCGCCCAGCAGCAGAGCAAAGGCCGACGCGGCATCCATGGTAAAGGTGAAAGGAATGAGCACGGCCAGGCTGAATGTGGGACCGAGTCCGGGGAGGATGCCCACAATGAGGCCAACCACCACTCCCACAAACATGAAACCGATAGCCGGCCAGGAAAACACCTTTATCAATCCAAGCATTGCCGATTCTATCATGCCGGTTCCTTTCGATGGGCAACGTTGACTGCGCTTCCGAACCTGGTGGACCGCTCACCTATCAGAGCTCACAAAACCCGCTTTTTGAAAGCGGATGTATCGGAAGTTTATGAATGCATACGGGATTCATATAAACCGCAACGCGTGGAAGTCCCTCGGTTGCGGTGATCATTGGAATTTGGATAGCACCGGCGGGCGGTATTGTCAACTCTTTTGCAATTACAAATTTTTGACAAACATCATCAACTTGAGGCTTTTTAGGGCAATGACATCCCCACTGCTATTCAGACTCACCGTTTATCATCGGGTGTGATCATGCGATCTATGTGATCAAGGGAAAGATCAAAGCATACTTGTTGGCGGAAGGCCACCCGGTTGAGGATGTTGGCACCCATGGCTGTCAAGATCAGTTACGCTTAAAAAAGTTCAGCAGACCGGATATGCCGTGTTTGTGTATCAAAGCCGCCAGGTAAGCCTCCAGAGCCTTCCGGTCCAGTACGTACGATTAGACCATTCGGAGACCTCTGCAACAACGTTATATGTCGAAAATAACTAATGCCATTCATTTCATCATTGAAATAACAGCCCTTCATACAGAGGGATTTTCAAAAGCATTGCGAAAACGACATAAACAAGTAAGAACATAATGGTCGTCGATATAATTGCCCATCGCCAGCCCTCCTCATGAGTTTTAATATAAGCGAAAACAACTAAGGGCAGGCTGATGACAAATCCCACCAGCCAAAGGAGAAGAACGAATGCACCTATCCAGGCAAATGCAAAGAAAAACTGCCGCTGATGCCCCTCGCCGGGTTTTGGAGCCTTTTCATCTTTTTGCCTGTTTTCCTTAAGAGACGATGCCTTATTTCTTGCGATGAGCATTTTCACTAACCCCCATAACACGAAAATCCCGCACAAGCTTATGACTATTATGGGGAAAAGGCGAGCGCGAGGGGGATAACCAAGCGTGGTAATAAAAGCCACCGCCAAACCAATAAACAAGATAATATAAAAAAGGAAATCCTTTTTTTTCACGAGCTTTTTCCCCTCTTAAAATATTCCATAAGTGGCTGAATTGAGATACTTACAATCGTAAGGGCGATAATTACCAGGGATAGGGGCGTGAGAAAAAATTTCCAGCCATGTGCCATTACCGATATGCCGAAGTACTGCTCAGCAAGTCCGCCGAGCACATAACCTAAAAAGAATACCGGCCTGGAGTAACCCAGTTGTCTCATGGTCCAACCAAGTAATGCCAGGGCAAACATTACAAAGACGTCTCCCAGGCTGTTCCGGTAGCTGTAAGCGCCTAGAGCTGTAATGCACAGGATAAAAGGAGCAAGAATATGGCCGCGAACACGGGTAATTTTGACAAGCATGGGTACAGTAAACCAGCAAATCACTATACCCAAGAGATTCGCAAAAACAAGAGTTCCTACAATGGTCCAGGCCAGGTCGAGATGTTCTACTAAAAAAGTCGGCCCTGGTTGAATTCCTATGATCAGAAAAGCTCCTAAAAGGATTGCCATGGCGCTGCTGCCGGGGATACCCAGCGCCAGCGTGGGCAGCATTGCGCCGCCCTCCTTGCCGTTGGTGGCGCTTTCCGGGGCAATCACACCCTCAATATTGCCCTGGCCAAAAGTCTCCGGATGTTTTGAAGTGGTCTTGGCATGACCATAGGCCATCCAGCATGCGACATCGCCCCCTACGCCCGGTACTATCCCCAAAAAGACCCCTAATACGACGCAGCGAATATGAAGCCACCAGTGCCGGAAGACATCTTTTGCTCCCTCCCACATATCTGCGACGGGAGCCCTGGACACCGTCCCCTCCTTCACAATGGCGCTGCCTGAAATCATAAGATTGATCATTTCAGGTACGGCAAACATTGCAAGGGCGCATGGAATTATCTTTATGCCGTCAAAGAAAAAGACGTTTCCAAAGGTGTAACGCGCGAATGCCGTACCAGGATGATACCCCACAAAAGCGACAAGCAAACCCAACAGGGCTGAAATCCCACCCTTGATCTTTGACCCCTCGCCCAGGGCCGCAATAAAACTCAGGCCCATGACTATCAGAAAAAAACATTCGGGGGATCCGAAGGCCATAACAATAGGTATGACTATAGGAATCAAAAACGCCAGCACAATTGTACCTTCTATGCCGCCCATCCCTGATGCAACAAGCATAGCACCCAGGGCGCGCCCGGCCTTGCCTTGCTGCGTCAGGGGAAACCCGTCGAGAAGGGTTGCCGCACTGGGGCCTGTGCCCGGCACATTTATAAGAATAGCCGTGATACCGCCCCCCGTTGTGCAAACAGCGTAACCGCCTACAAGAACCATCAGTGCCAGAAATGGGTCCAGGCCCCAGGTAAAGGGGATCAGTATGGCCATAAAAGTCGCGCTGGTAAGCCCGGGCAAAACGCCAAATACCAGTCCAGCCACAACCGACAAAAACATACCCAACATCATCATGGGCTGGAATAAAACGCCTACACCTTGTATAATGCTATCTATCATCGTCTTTCCTTAAATCCCCGCACAATGGGAAAGCTAAGCCCTATCAATTCATTGAATTCGCAATAGGAACCAGAATTTTTGTCCTATCAACGGGGGCTCAACCATTATGGCATAGTTACATTACATATACTTCTCAAGCAAAAGGTGCTTTAGCTGTTTCACTTCATCCGGGGTCAGCTTCATTGCCTTCTCCGCGAGTTCCTGGGCTTCTTTTCCTGATAAGGGATCGATATCGAGCTCCACTCTTTTTGCCTTCTCGAGCAGGTCTTTATCTCCAAGGCAGTCCATGAGTATCTTTCTGAGAAAGTCAACCTTTTCTTTGGGAACACCTGGCGCTGTTATAATTCCTCTTCCTGCGCCTCTGGCAGCGAAGAGTATCTCGAGCATTCTCTCAGCCTCCTTTTTTATTCCGAACTCGCTCAGGGCAGGGGTATCGGGAAGCATAGCGTCCCTTTTTTCGGATATCGCAGCCAGCGCTCGAAGCGGCGCGCTTTTCTTTAAGAAATGGTGGACGCTGCCTGCAGTAAAGTCAACCTCTCCTCGCTGTACCGCCAGAAAACATTCGCTCGATCCTGAATAGCCGGAAACGATCTTCATATGATCCAGGCCAAGGGCCTCTGCCGCCATGACCAGTGGCTGTCCGAGCGCGGATGTCACATCTGTTGTCCCTCCTCTCAAGGACTTAACCGTTTGCAGATCCTTTAAAGATTTATATGGTGAGTCGGGGGCTACACCGATCACATGGGTGTCGCGAACAACAGACACCAACCAGTTAAATTTGGCGCAATCAAATTGGACCCCTCTCGTTCCTATGGCCTGGGTGAGTGGTAACCCGGTAGGGGTGATTGAAAGAGAAAGACCATCTTTTTTCGCTGTATTATACATATAATTCATTGCTACCAAGCCCCCGGCGCCCGGCATGTTCTGGACAATGGCAGTACAGTCAAGCCGTTTCTCCAGTTGAGCTGTTATTAATCGAGCATAGGCATCATAACCCCCTCCAGGCGACCACCCGATAATAAACCTCATGGTCTTGCCTTTATAAAAAGCAGCCATGTCCTCTGCGGCTATTGTTGCGTGTGCCCCTATGAAAGATAGGGTTAGCGCTACTGCCAGCATAATACTAACTTTCTTGAATGTGTGGTGTTTCATACGTCTCCCTCCTTTAAGGCCTTTCATTATTTGTTTGAAATGATAAGAATTCCCCTTTGGGAAGTGAATGTATCGACGAATTATGATTGTGTCTGAACCTTATGTAGACCGCAACATTGGAAGGCCATTGATTGCGGTGGTTGTATAAAATTGGATAGCACCGGCAGGCAGAATTGTCAACCCTTTTACAAATTTTTTGAAAAACATCAGCAACTTGCGGCTTTTTAGGGCAACGATATTCCCACTGCTATTCAGACCCGTCGCTGTCCGGATGGGGCGTCTGCAAACCGCCCCTTTTATATGCCTTACTCCCAAAACATTTAAACCCTCTGCGGGCCGGCCTGGTGGACACGCTGGGCAGGTTAAACCGCTGTAAGCGGTGCGGACATTCGGCCCTGCTCGTCACTCAGAAAAACAACCGGCATGATCAAAAATATGTTCTCAAATGGTTTGGTGCGAACCATGGCGATGCACGCAAAGCCTACCTCTAATTTGTCAGGCAAGGAATAAAGCAAGGCCGGAGTTGGTGGGGGGTGGCCTGATTCACAGCCTGAGCGGATGGCCGGTTGTAAAGTCATTACTCCAGGTTCCGGCACGCAGCCTACGTGCAGCCTTGATAGGGGGTATGCATGGTGTATAATAGCAATGTATATTTTACAGGGGAGGTATAACATGGAACGAACACAAATATACCTGACGAAGCATCAGCATAACGAATTAGCTGCCATCGCAAAGGGTGCGGGGAAGAATCAGAGCGAACTCATTTGTGAGGCAGTCGATCGCCTCATCGATCAAGAGGGCTGCAGCAGACGGGAAGAGGTATTGCGTGAGACCGCCGGAGTGAAAGGAGATGCAGAAAAGGCTGCTCTGGAAAACTTTGTTTCCCCCTTCCGCGTTGTTCCGGTATGCGCTGCAATCGCGAAGGCCGAAGGGCTTTACAACTGTGATTATGGAAAGTCATGTGGTGTTGGTTTAGCAGATGCCATCTCAATCGAAATATCCTGATTTAAGCGCCCATAACCATAAGTAAACAAATTTTTCATTGTGCAGCGCTACATAAGCGCAGTGACCATACCGAGGGATGACAACCACATGCGCACCTCGGGTTGAGGCGGCATACTTACGCGCCATAAATATCTCGCGCTTGTCTTCCAGGCGTTCCCCTCTTACCCAATGGCCTTTGTCGTTTTCACCCACAAGCAGCAAAACACGTATGGTCTTGAGCCATTCCGGATCGGGAGAATTTAAGTGATCCATATATTCTTCCCTTGGCAGGCCGGTCTCCTTTGCATATTTTTCAAGAATGCCCACCGATGCCCGGTGTTGGTTGTTGCACAGCGCAGTCTTCATCTGAGAGGTAACCTCATCGCACCAGGCCATGTATTCCGCAGCACCTCCCCAGGGTGTCAGATCCGGAGGATCTTCATAACCCGACTTAAGAAACCGGTCCGGTGTTTCATACCGGATTTCATCCATGGGGTACTCGATGTACGTTTCAGCACCCGTTGTTTCGCGCCACTCCTTTCGCCACCCGTCAGGCCCCCCGGTTCCAAATCCAACCAGGCCGATTACTTTTGCCTTTTTCGTAAAGCGTGTCAGGTGAGCCGCCATGGGACCGCCGGTGGAATGACCGAATGACAGGATTTCTCGACCTTCAAGGTGTGCATCGGTCAACAATCCGGCACCCTGCAAAATGGTGTTAAATGTACATTTACGGTTTCGGTCTTGAATTTCGTCTAACGGCAGGTTTTGATCCAGGAGATAAACGGGAAGCCGCTGGGTGGCGGGTTGAGTCCATACGCCTCCGCGAGGATAATGACCCGTGTAGGTAAAGGCTATCACCTTAAACCCCTGCCGTGCCAGGACTTGAGCAAACCCCGGTCGACCGTCCGGTGTCTGGTAGGTTGTTTTTTCGCTGCTGGAACCACCGTGGAACAGGGCAAATGCTCGTTTGGGATCGGTTTCAATTTTCGGGGTGTACACAGTTGCGTGCATGTCCCAGTGGTAGCCGTTTCGCTCGTAACGCACCGTTACACCTTCGACCGTAAAATCAACGGATTCAAATGGAGGGCCAATCGCCATCCATTCCTCCCAGCTCATCCGTAACAACAAGTCGGAAGTATTTGTAAACCTGATAAATCTCTCGATGGAGGGGTTTGTTGCAGTCATCTGGATATCTCCTAAGGCGGGCTGATTTTTATTCGTTGTCTCCCATTGGCATTGACTTTAGGTGTAACCTTGCCCTGATCATCTCCTGGTTCACCATAATCCGGTAATCCGGCATTTCATCCCCCAAAAACCCGTGTTTGTATTTTTTTATGCAATGCGTTTGATTCCAATTTTGCTTCCGACCTTGTCGGCCACCAGGGCCAGCAGGACCAACATCAGGGTCATCACAATTCCTATTGCGCAAAGTGCAGGGTATTTACCACCTTCCCAAAGGTCAAACACAACAATTGAAAGAACCTCGGTTCCCTGGCTGTAAAGGAGGATGGATGTGGCCAATTCCCTTAGAGAGACCATGGCAATATACAGCCAACCGGCCATAAATCCTGAAATTAACAGCGGGAGGGTAATCTTTCGAAAGGTGATACCCCACGAAGCGCCGCTAAGCGCAGACGCCTCCTCAAGTTCCCTGTGAATCTGCATAATAGAAGCGGTCGTGGTTCGGAGACCGTAAGGCATCATTTTGGTGATATAGGCGATGAGCAGGATCCATATGGTGCCATAGATGCCCAGGGGTAATGTCAGATATACGTAGATAAGACTTACTCCCAGCACGATGCCGGGAAGGGCAATGGGAACAAAAATAACGGCATCCAGCATGGCTTTTCCTTTAATTTTGGACTTAACCGTTATCCATGCCATTATAGATGTAAGAAGCATGGTTAGGGTTGCGGTGCCTACCATAAGGAAAATGCTGTTTCGAAACGCCCGAACCGCCATGGGAAATTTAAATATGTAAACATAGTTCTTCCAGGAAAACCTGGCAAGACCTTCCAAAGAGGGGATTTCATAAAACGGAACAAAGGACGACCACAAGATAATCAACAGGGGCACAGCAATTGTAATTGTAAAAAAAGCCATACAGCAGCCGCTCAAAACATATTTGGCCGGCCCCAGGTCGATCATTCGGGGTCGATATCCCTTGCCGGTCACTGTGACAAAACGTTCTTCCTGCCGGGTAAACTTCCTGTAAGCGAAAACACCGATGATCGTTATCAGCAGAAGTGAGACCGCCAATGAGCTGGCAAGACCGAAATCAGTAGGATACTGGTGCAGGGCCATGTATATTTTAGCGGTAAAAACTTCGATTCCCGCGGGCAGACCGATGATCGCCGGCACGGAAAAACCTTCAATGGTCCGGATAAACATGATCAAAATGGCCGATAAAACAGCCGGCCGCATCAGCGGCAAGGTAACCAGGTAAAAGGTTTGAAATGTTCCGGCTCCGGACAGGGTACTCGCCTCTTCAAGCGCCATGTCCATAGATCGAAACGCTGAAGCCATCATTAAAAAGACGAGGGGATAATTGTGCATGCTTTGGGTCCAGACCATGCCGGCCATACTAAAAACGTTCAGCGGCGCCGTTTCCAGATGCAATAAGTTTTTCAATACAATATTGAAAATGCCGATGTCCGGGCTCAGCAGCAGGATCCAGGCAATGGTGCTCAACATGCCCGGAATAATGAAAGGCACCAGCGCCATAACGGCAAAAATTTTTTTAAACGGCGTATTGGTCCGTTCATATATCCAGGCCAGCCCCGTACCCAGAACAAAAGTGGCAAGACACGTCCACATGCCGAAGGCAATTGTGTTTTTCCACAAGGAAAAAAACTCGGGATCAAGGTAGGCCCGTGCATAATGGCGCAAGGTAAATATAGCGCCAGGTACACCCGGCGGGGCGCTCATCAAGCTGTTATAGAGAAGCATGGCAAGCGGCACCAGCGCCAAATAGGCCACGAGTAGCGTACAGCCTGCCAGTATAAAGAACTGCATGTTAAACCGGTTATTAAACGTCGTCATGCATGTAGCTTATTTGATGAATATTTTTTTAAATAAGGTGACATATTTTTCATAATCATCAACATTCTTCGGGTCGAAAGGCATCCGCCGGACACCTTCGCATTTAATGGCGGGATATTTGGCCGGGACATCCTTATGGGTCGGAATCCGGTAAAAACTTGCAAGGATTTCCTGTCCGTCTTTGGAAAGGACAAAGTCGATAAACAGCTTGGCGGCATTGGGGTGGGGCGCCTTGGAAGACATCGAGATGGGGTGAAGCACCTGGATTGCGGGATCGGGGACCACCCATCCCAGGGGGGCGCCTTCTTCCATCAACGACTGAATCCGGTAGTTGGTCAGGGCGATCCCGATACTGAATTCTCCTGCCGTCAGCAGTTGGGCATTCAAAGAAGTTCCTCTTCGAACACGAATGTCCTGGGCCGCCAGCTTATTCATGTATTCAAGCGCCTTTTCTTCCCCTCGAATTCGGAACATGTTTATGAACCATGTATAAGGGTTTGTAGGTATGCCCATTTTACCCTTCCATTTCGGGTGCAGCAGGTCATCCCAGGTTTTGGGGGTTTCTTCCTTTGGGACCAAGCGGGTATTATACGCAATGCAGATGATATTGGGATATGTATCCACCCAGTACCCTTCGGGGTCGATAGAGGCTTTATCGTAAAATGCCACTTGAGGGGAAACATATTTGCCGATATGCCCGTCGCGTTTCATGGATTCGGTGTTTAAATCCCCGTTAATTTGGACATCCCAGAAAAATTTGTTGGCCTGTGCTTCGGTGAGCATTTTTGCCATCAGGCGATCGGCTTCGGCCCGGTACAGATCGGTTTTGATAAACGGATAAAGTTCCCTGAACCGTTTGAGCAGCGCTTCGCTGTCTTCAATGCTGGTGGATGTATAAAATGTCATCTGGCCTTCCTGCTTGGCGCCCTCTATCAGCTGCGCCGTATGGGCGCTGACCGGTTCAGCGGCAAGGGTTATAACCGGTATGATCAGAAGCGCAAGGAAAATAATGCATGTCGCAGTAACCGAAAAAATGTTTTTTTCCGTGAAAAATGGTTTCATAAAGGTCTCCTTTTTGATGGCTTTCAGTTGGAAGATCATGTGACCTGTCATACTTTTCTTGTTGGGAAGTGAATGTATCGACGAATTATGATTTTGCGTCTGGACCATGAGTAGACCGCAGCATCTGGAGGCCTGTCGGTTGCGGTAATAAGTGAAATTTTGATAGCACCGGCGAGCGGGATTGTCAACCGTATCTTTTAGCAATTTTTACCCAACCTCAGCATTTTCGCCGGCAGCAGGCGGGATTTTAGCCTGCCTGCTGATCTGACAGGCCGGGTAGATTTTATATCTATCAGCTTAGCTTGGAACTGGTAATACGATTAAGGCTTACCCCTGCTGAAAAATTGCACAGTCGAAAATCCCGTCGTCGGTGTGTCATCGCGAGGTTTAGTCTGGCAGAGAAGCGAAGCAGAAGGCGTGCCATGGCGCCTATGCGTTTTTAAAACTACCGGGTCCCATGCCATCGGGTCGGCTTCCTGGCCTTTGTTCTTTTTTACCATGGGTCTGACCGGACTTAACCCATCCGGAAAATACGACCCCCGGCGGGTGAGCCATTGCGTCTGGAGTACCCGGTTTTCGGTTCGATTTGTTTTGACAATCACCGGGGGTACGCATAGAACCGGCAAGGAATAAATGGGCCGGCATCCGCATAAAACAAATCCAGGGGCCACCCCCGGGAACACGAATATTTCCGACAGACCCTTTTTTCTCTTGCGGATATTATCATACAAAGTTAATAAATAAAGTTATGATTTAAAATACACCATCAACATCTTGTATGAAAATCAGAGCCGTGCTACAGATATTCCCCTGATCCACAGAGGATAACCCACATACCGATTTATATAAGGGGTAATTTTATGAGCGAAAACAAACTGCCGATTGTCATCGGGTGCGATCATGCGGCCTATGTGCTCAAGGAAAAGATCAAAGCGTTTCTGCTGGCGGAAGGATATCCGGTTGAGGATGTCGGCACCTATGGTGAGGCATCCGTGGATTATCCGGACTTTGCCGTTCAGGTCGCCGGCAAGGTTTCAGCCGGAAAATTCGAGCGCGGGATTCTGATTTGCGGCACCGGAATCGGAATGTCCATGGTCGCCAATCGATTTCCCTATGTGCGGGCGGCCCTTTGCAACGACCTTTTTTCCGCCATCATGAGCCGGCGACACAACAATTCGAATATACTGGCCATGGGCGGGCGGGTTGTCGGAGAGGCACTGGCGCTGGAAGTGGTGAAAGTGTGGCTGCAAACAGCATTTGAAGGCGGTCGGCATCAGTTACGCTTAAAAAAGTTCAGCAGGCCGGAAGATGTGATAAGTTCATGTTCGAAAGCTTGACAGGTAAAACCTTGGGGATTATCCCCATACGAAAGTTGATACATGATCTCTCAATTGATTCAAACAACGGATCCGGAGATTGCGGCGGTTATTCAAAAAGAGCTTGATCGTCAGCAGCAGACGCTTGAACTCATCGCTTCGGAGAATATTGTCAGCACGGCCGTGATGGCGGCCCAGGGTTCGGTTTTAACCAACAAGTATGCCGAAGGGTATCCGGACCGGCGCTATTACGGCGGCTGTGCGCATGTCGATACGGCTGAAAAGCTGGCGATTGAGCGGGCAAAGAGGCTGTTCGGTGCGGACTATGCCAATGTTCAGCCCCATTCAGGATCCCAGGCCAATATGGCCGCATACTTTGCCTTGCTTGCACCGGGAGATACGGTTCTGGGAATGGATCTGTCTCACGGCGGGCATTTAACCCACGGCAGTCCCGTCAGTTTTTCAGGAAAAATTTTCCGGTTTGTTCATTACGGTGTCAGGCAGGATTCAGGTACCATCGATTATGACGAAATCGCTCACAAAGCCGAAAAGTTTAAACCGAAAATGATTGTAGCCGGCGCCAGCGCTTATCCGCGGATTATCGATTTTAAGAGATTTGCAGCCATCGCGCATTCGGTCAACGCCGTTCTGATGGTCGATATGGCGCATATCGCCGGTTTGGTGGCGGCCGGGGTTCATCCGTCCCCCATCCCGTTTGCCGATGTGATCACATCGACGACCCACAAGACCTTGCGGGGTCCCCGCGGGGGCCTGATACTGGCCGGAAAAGATTACGGCGACCGGTTGAACAAAGAAATTTTTCCGGGAATCCAGGGCGGACCGCTGATGCATGTGATTGCCGCAAAAGCGGTGGCCTTTAAAGAGGCGCTTTCCGAATCGTTCAGGCTATACCAGCAGCATACGGTCGCCAATGCCAAGGTACTGGCCGAACAGTTAACCCAGGCCGGCTTGCAGCTCGTTTCCGGCGGGACCGACAATCACATGATGCTGGTGGACCTAAGAAACCTCGGCATCACCGGGAAAGCGGCTGAAACCGTTCTGGATCGCGTCGGGATCACCGTGAACAAAAATACGATACCGTTTGATACGCAGGGGCCGTTTGTGACCAGCGGCATTCGCATCGGCACCCCGGTGGTGACGACCCGGGGCATGAAATCCCCCGAAATGCAAACGATCGCAGGGCTTATTGCCGATGTATTGATGAATTCTCGTGACAGCGCCGTTATTCAGCGCGCCCGAAAGACCGTTCAGGGGCTTTGCAGCGCTTTTCCCATTCGTTTCGACGGAAACAAAAGGTGAACAGACCGATGACCGCAAATTTGAATCGTCCTTCCTGGGAAAATTATTTTATGGGGATTACGACGCTGGTTGCGAAACGTTCCACCTGCATCAGGCGTTCGGTCGGCGCGATAATCGTTAAGGACAAACGCATCCTGACGACCGGCTACAACGGCGCCCCCAGCGGCATCCGCCACTGCCTCGAGGTCGGTTGCCTGCGGGAACAATTAAACATCGCTTCCGGAGAAAGGCACGAGCTGTGTCGCGGCATCCATGCCGAGCAAAACGCGATTATTCAGGCCGCTTTCCATGGGGTTTCTATAAAGGACGCTGCCCTTTTTTGTACCAATCTGCCGTGTTCCATCTGTGCTAAAATGATCATCAATGCCGGCATAAATAAAATTTATTATCTGTCGGGTTATGCGGATGTCCTTTCTGAAGAGATGCTGCGGGAGGCGTCTGTTGAAGTGATAAAAGTGGCTGAAATTTCGCGTAAGGATATGGCCGAAGATGTTAACGGCGCAGGAGGAAATTCATGAAATGTCCATATTGTGCGGAGGTTGATAACAAGGTCATTGATTCAAGATTGAGCAAGGACGGCAATGTCATCCGGCGGCGCCGGGAATGCCTGCTGTGCAGCCGGCGTTTTACGACCTATGAGCATATCGAGGAAATCCCCATCATGCTTGTCAAAAAAGACGGGCGCCGGGAAGTGTTCAACCGCGACAAGGTCCGAATGGGGATGATCAGGGCCTGTGAAAAACGCAACATCAGCGTCAATTTGATTGAGGAGTTTATCGACGAGTTGGAGCGCGACCTGAAAGAAACCGGCGAAAAGGAGATACCCGCCCGTGAAATCGGCAAGCGGGTCATGGAAAAGCTTCATCAGCTTGACGATGTCGCTTATGTTCGCTTCGCTTCTGTTTACAGGGAGTTCAAGGACGTAAATGATTTTATGACTGAATTAAAAAATTTACTCAGCAAGCAGGAATGACGGCTTCTTTTTTTACATTTCGGATAGTTGCCCATACGGTTTAATTTGGCTGTTTTTATGCATGACGAAACCATCATGAAACTGGCACTGGACCTTGCCGCAAAGGGGATAGGGTTTACATCCCCCAATCCAATGGTCGGCGCTGTGCTGGTTAAAGACGGCAAGATCGTCGGCACGGGATATCACCATGGCGCTGGAAAAGCCCATGCCGAAGTCAACGCCATTGATGACGCCGGGCCCCTGGCGAAAGGGGCCGTGCTCTATGTGACGCTGGAACCGTGCAATCATGCCGGCCGAACCCCCCCGTGTACGCAAAAGATCCTGGCGGCCGGGGTCCGGGAAGTCGTGGCGGCCATGCGCGACCCCAACCCCGATGTTGCGGGCGGCGGCATCGACTATTTGCAGCAGCGGGGCATCCCGGTCCGATGGGGCGTGTGTGAGGCCGAAGCCAGAAAACTAAATGAGTCTTTCATCAAATACGTTACGACCCGCCGCCCGTTCGTGACTGTCAAGTGCGCGGCGACACTGGACGGTCGCATCGCCACCCGAACCGGCGATTCAAAATGGGTGACCGGTACGGAGTCAAGGGCGTTTGTCCACCGGCTGCGACACGCCGTGGATGCCATCCTGGTGGGTATTCATACGATTCAGAGGGACGATCCCAGTTTAACCACACGGATAGAGGGTGAAAGCGGAAAGGACCCCATCCGGGTCATCCTGGATACCCGTCTTTCCATCGCAGAAGACGCGAATGTGTTGCGGCTTAAATCCGATTCTGCTACACTCCTTATCAGTGCGGCTCCTGTTTCAGATGCCCAAAAAAAGAAAAAGGTCCGGCTGGAAAAAAAGGGGGTAAGAATTATGGAGGCTTCCTTAAAGCAGGACCGTATTGATCTTGATAAACTGATGAACCGGCTGGGGGCCGAGGGCATCACCAGCTTGTTGATAGAGGGGGGCGCAGAAGTCATCGCGTCAGCCCTGGCCGCCGGTATAGCAGACAAAATTTTCTTTTTTTACGCCCCGAAAATATTAGGCGGCGATGACGGGGTGCCTATTTGCAGGGGGCCTGGACCGGAGCTGATGGACCGGTGTGTTCGCGTCAGGGAGATGGATGTGCGCCGTTTTGGAAGCGATGTGCTCATCGAAGGATATATTGATAAATATTAATGGATGGTTATGTTTACAGGTATCATCGAAGGGCTTGGGACAGTCGTAAGGCTGAAATCTTCCGGCCGTGGTAAGCGGCTTGTGGTTGCGGCCGAAATTGAACTCAAAGAGATGAAGATAGGCGACAGCATTGCGGTCAACGGCGCCTGTTTAACGGCGGTGGCGATCGGCGCCAATCGCTTTGAAGCGGACCTGTCGCCGGAAACCATCTCCCGGACGACCTTTAACAAAGTTAAGACCGGGGACCGGGTTAATCTGGAAAGGGCCCTGCGCATTTCCGATCGTCTGGACGGCCACTTGGTTTCCGGGCACATTGACGGGGTCGGAACATTTTCCGGCCGGGAAAGTGAGGATAATGCCGTTGTCATCACTTTTGCTGTGCCTGAGGCGCTTTCACGCTATATGATACCCAAAGGATCGGTTGCGGTCGACGGCGTCAGCCTGACCGTCAACACCTGCAGCCCGGAGCGGTTTAGCGTCAGTATTATTCCGTATACGTCCAAGCTGACAACCCTGGGGTTTAAAAAGAAGGGGGATAGCGTCAACATTGAAACGGACATGATCGGAAAGTACGTTGAGCGTTTTGTAAATGCACCAAACGGCGGCTATAAAAGCGGATCGGCTAAAAAAGCCGCCGTTGACATGGAACTGCTGGCGAAAACAGGATTTTTATAGGCCGCCGCGGTTCGTTATTTTAATTAAAGGAGAAAAATAAAAAATGCCATTGCTGACAATTGAAGATGCAATTAAGGATGTTCGTAACGGCCGCATGGTGATTCTGGTTGATGATGAAGACCGTGAAAACGAAGGCGATTTGACGATTGCCGCTGAACATGTTACCCCCGAAGCCATCAATTTTATGGCAAAATACGGGAGGGGGCTTATCTGCCTTTCCATGACCGCAGAGAAAATCGATTCGCTCGATCTCCCGCTGATGGTGGATAACAACACCTCGAAATTCGGAACGGGGTTTACGGTTTCGATTGAAGCACGCTGCGGCGTCACAACGGGAATCTCGGCGGCCGACCGCGCTACTACCATCCTGGCGGCAATCGCCGACGACGCCAAACCGATCGATCTGGTCCGGCCCGGGCATGTTTTTCCCTTAAGGGCCAAGCGGGGCGGTGTGACGGTACGCGCCGGCCAGACAGAGGGGTCTGTTGATCTGGCCCGCCTGGCCGGGCTAAAGCCGGCCGGTGTTATCTGTGAAATTATGGACGAAGACGGCTCCATGGCCAGAATGCCGGCGCTTGAAAAATTCAGTGAAATCCACGGGATCGGTATCTGTACGATTAAGGATTTGATCGAGTATCGCATGCGCACGGAATCGT
>ENA-OSEO01002662-OSEO01002662.1-sediment-metagenome-genome-assembly--contig:-NODE-2662-length-24018-cov-4.549977_pt1 | contig 24018 bp, 15 predicted proteins | sample MGYA00237883_ERZ534232 | MGnify/ENA metagenome assembly ERZ534232
AAACATCAAGACAGGGTGCCCCTTTTGTTCGGCCACTTCGTTGTAGCCGTGTCGCTTCCGGCGGACGTCCACCTCCTTGTACGAAAGCCCGGTTTCGGGGTTGACACGGAGCAACGCGAGCATGTCGGCAACCGAAGCGGAAGCGATATCAGCGAGCTTGGAATTTGCCTGCGTCACGTGTGAGGGTCCTGCTCCGGATTTTTTTCTGACCGTTTGCATTGCAAATTCCCATGAGAAACGTTCAGTTTGCTTAAGCTAAAAAGGCCACAAGCTTCCCGTTTGTGCGTGGCTGCGTTTGTTATGTATGGCAATTTTCTGCAACTCCCTAATTTTCCAGCCATCCCTTCCGGTTAGAATAATTTTATATGCTGTTACCATCTTGAATCACTCCGATAAATTTAGCAATTTACATTTTCATCCGTAGGAGAATGATTGCCCGTTCATGCTCCGAGTGTGGTCACCCAGTCCCCAACCCAATGGGTGATGGAAATTACAACGATGGCTATCAGGACATGCTCGCCAACTTCCTTCTATGCTCGACCACCTTGGTCTTTTGCAATGAAGTAGCTCAGAACCGTAAGATATGGACAACCCTCACACGAGGCAAAAGACATCCTCTCAGGACCAAGGCGTAAGAACCTATGGCAGGCAGGGGTTTAATGGATCCCCGTGACCGCATTGAGGGTCTCAATGATCTCCCCCTGTTTCCCGTAAAGTTCCACCTTCGTGACATGGGCAACCCAATACTCTTGGAATTTCTCGATGATACACGTCAGCCTGACCCGAGAGGCCCGCTCGCGACACACCCGATCCAGCAATTCAACTTCATGACCTTTCCTAATGGCCTTGTTTCCTTTTGGGATATCCGCCATTAAATGGTTTGCCAATTCCTCCGAAAATACGACGAAGTTCAGTTGGCTGCGGTAGAGGTAGCCGGGTACATGTTTGTTCTGAATGTCAACATCAAGACAATAGAACCCGAAATGTGAATCGTGGACTATCGTTACATCCAGCCAGGCGTCTTCAAAAACCACGGTTTTGCCTTCATAATCCTCGGGAGTGTTCAACACACTCCCTTCGCTGATCTGCCCATAAGACGTCGATAAGGCGATCAAAACAAACAAGACAGAAAAAACAATTCCCTTTTTCACAACGCACTCCTTTCCCCTATCTGTGACAAGTGAAACATTAACAGATCGATTCCCCTGATCCACTTCATGCACCCTATCATACACCCATCATGATCTCAGGGCACTTAAAATTCATGGCCATTGCCGGGAGCCATGAAAGCGGCACTAACAAGAAGAATAGAAGCACGGCAGCGTATGGCGTTTTGATGCTCACCGTACAATCACTGCCACCGGTTCATCCTGTGTTTTAAAACGAAATCCGCGCCCTGATAGTAGGAAATGGCCATTTGTGCCAATGGATCATTGACCGAAAGGGCTCTAATATGGTCTTCCATTTCGGGGTGCTCCATAAGGTCAATCTGTTGTCCCGGCGCGAGGATAACCAGCCTGTTATTCTCATACAAGCCAAGCTTCTGATAGTTGCCGATGAGAGCCCTTTCATGGAACTGCTCATCCAGGATATCGTTCCCCCAAAAATAGCTGATGTAACTGAATCCCAGCAGGGAAAGGAGGGTGGGACCGATATCTATCTGGCTTGAAATCTTGCGAACCTCCTTTGTGGGGAGATGCCTGGGGGAATATATGAACAAGGGGATGTGATACTTGGCGAGGGGCAATCCGATCTCGCCGTTGCTGCTGGCACAATGATCAGCAACAACGACAAAGACCGTGTCATCGAACCATTTTTGTCTGCGGGCCAGGGACAAGAACTCTTCCAAGGCGTGATCGGCGTACTTGACGGCCCCCTCCCGCCCCGTTCCCGAAGGGATATCAATTTTGCCTTCCGGGTAGGTATAGGGTCTGTGGTTGCTTGTGGTCATGAGGTGGTAGAAAAACGGTTTCCCCTCCTGGTAGGCCCGGTTTGCCTCTTTTACCGCCTTGCAGTACAGGTCGCCATCGCACACCCCCCAGGCATTCTTGAAAGCGACTTCCCCGGCCCCGAAATCGGTCTGGTCCAACACCCTGTATCCATTGCCCGAGAAAAACGCGTTCATGTTGTCAAAATAGCCACGCCCCCCATAGAGAAAGGCCACATCGTACCCGTGATCTTTGAAGACTTTGCCCAGATTGTAGAGATTTTCATTATCGGGCCGTTTTACCAGAGAACGGCCGGGCGTAGGCGGGATGGAGAGGGTGATGGCTTCCAGTGCCCTGTCTGTCCGTGTTCCGGTGGCATAACAGTTAGTAAAAAACAGACCCTTCTGGAACCAATGGTCCATGAACGGCGTAATGTTATTTTGTTGGCCGAATCTGGACAAGAATTCAGCGCTCATACTTTCCATGGTGATGAGCATGACATTCAACCGTCGTTCAGGGCCATGTGATTGAATGCTTCTGGAGATATCGTAGAGCCCCCCCATTTCCGGCGCTTTATGTACGGATTGTTTTGCCAGCACGGATAGCTGAAGATCGTTGCCCGAAGCGTAGAAGGGCCTGTAATCCAGTATATTATTCCTGAAAGCCCCTACAAATTGATAGGGGCCGTCGGAACACAGCTCTGCTTCGTAATTATTCAAAAAGCGATTCCTCAAGGACTGATCCACCCAATAATAGGACACCAAGGAAAGCGCTATGATTGACAGGGTAATGCCTCCCCTTTTCAGAAGGCCCTCTCTGGAGTCCAGGCTTCGCCGGAGGGTGCCTTTAACCGCCAAAAAGGTGCCCAATGCTGCCAGAAAGATCCCCAAAAGGATGTAAGGGAGTGGATAGGATTCAAGGATATTGTCCGTGATTTCGCGACGATAAACCAGATAATCAACGGCAATGAAATTAAATCGAGCTTTGAATTCGTCCCAGAAAAGCCATTCTGCGACCATGTCGAAATAAATGAAGTAAAGAAATCCAAAAAAAAACAGAAAGGTTGCATATCTGAAAAATTTGGAGGTCAATACCCTGTTGGGGATCAGGAAGAGAAGAACCGCAAAAAAAAGGGCCAAGTATAGATTGTAGACCGCATCGTACACAAAACCAACGCCGAAAATGCTCAGGGCATGAAGCAGCGAGCGGTCTATGTCGTTCCACGAAAATGCATAAAAAGCTCCCCTCAGCAGCGTAAAACACATCATACTGATCAGGCAATAGACAAGGATTATACCGTAACGACTTCTAAACATAGTTTCTACAGGCCGCTTTCCCTCCTCATGAACAAGAGCATGCATATGAACAACCGAATTCCGGATTGGGGGTTTGTCCGCACCAACTCTCTTGATATCCAGAAACTTATATTCCAAACCTTTAGGGGATTCCCTGCCCTGTCGCCAGGCGGAACTGCAGGGTTTTCCAATTGATGGATAACGTTACCAGATCAAGATGAAGAAAGGATGAAGGCGAAGGCGTGGAAGGTCCTTTTCTTTAGCGGCGGGGTCTTTTTGACCGTCGTGAAAGGAGGGCGTAGAGGACCGGGCTCTGCATGAGCACCAGAGGCATCTGCACCACAAGGCCGGAGATGATGGCCACAGCCAGGGGCTGCTGCATCTGAGCGCCCTGCCCCATGGCCAGGGCCAGGGGGAGGAGGGCCAGAATGGCGGCCAGGGTGGTCATGGCGATGGGCCGCATCCGGTTGACGCCCGCCTGGATCAGGGCCTCGTTTCGTTTCAAGCCCCCCCGCAATAGATCCTGGTATTCCGAGAAAAGAAAAATGGACACCTCGGTGACGATCCCCACGATCATGGTCATGCCCATCATAGCCGTGATGTTGAGTTCAATGCCCGTCCACCAGAGACCGGCGAACACGGCGGCCAGGGCCATGAGGGGGGAGATCAGGATGGCGACGGCCGCGGCGACATCTTCATAGAGGAAGAGGAGGAGGAGAAAGACCAGGGCGAGCGCGGCCGCAAACACCGCGGCCAGTCCTTGAAACGCGATCTGCTGCTGCCGGTAGAGCCCGCCCAACACGTAATAGACATGGGCCGGGAGCATTCCGGGCGCGTCCAGGGTCTTCCGTACATCCCGAATGGTGGAGCCCATGTCGCGGCCGGAGATGCGGCCGGTGACGGCCACCATCCGTTTGAGGTCGTCCCGGGTGATCTGGGGCTGACCCGTTTCGATGGCGAGGTGCGCAACGCGCCGCAGGGGGAACCGGCGCCCGTCCGGGGCGCGCAGCCATATTTCCTGAAAGCTGCGGATCCGGTCCCGGTCAGGGGCAGGCACCCAGACGCGCACCCCCACCAGTTTGATGTTCTCCTGGATCTGGGTGGTCACCAACCCCTCAAACCAGGCAGTGAGTTGCTGGGTGACCTGGTCCGGGTCGATCCCTTCCAGGGCCGCCTTGTCCCGGTCCACCACGATATTCACTGCATCGCCGGCAAGGACAATTCCGTCCCGCACCTCCACCACGCCCGGAATCCGCCCCACAGCCCCGGCCACCTTGCGGGCCGTGGCCGTCAGTTCCTCCAGGCGGTCCCCGTAGAGTTTGATCTCGATGGGCTGGGGCACCGCGGTCAAATCGCCGATGAGATCCTCCATAAGGAGAGCCATCTCCACCTCCAGACCGGGCACGCGGGCCTCGATCCGTTCGCGGATCCGGTCCATGACCGCATCGATGGGGGGACGCGGGAGGGGCTTCAGGCGAACAAAGAAATCTCCCTCGTTGGCCTCGGTGAGCCCTCCGCCCAACCCGGCGCCGGTCCGCCTGGAGTAGGTTTCCACGGCCGGGTTCTCTTTGAGGATCCGCTCCACCTCCCGCAACAGTCGATCGGTCTCGGTGAGTGAGGTGCCTGCCGGGGCACGGTAATCCAGCACGAACCCGCCCTCGTCCATGTGGGGCATGAAGCCGGAACCCACCTGACGGTAAGCCACAATCCCCAGGGCTATCAGTGGAAGTATCCAAACCGCCAGGAGCGCGGGGGTCTTGAGGAACCGGGCCATGGTCCTCCGGTAACCGGCCTCCAGCCACCGGAAGACCGCCCCGGTGTCTTCCTTTTCCGCATCCCTGCGGTGCAGGAGATGCTCGGCGATCAGGGGGATGGCGAGCCAGGCCAGGAAAAAGGAGATCACCAGACTGCTGGCCATGGTGAGGGACAGGGCCTTGAAAAAAGCGCCGGTGACACCGCTCAGGAAGGCCAGCGGCGCGAAGATGACGATGGTGGCCGCAGAAGATCCGGTGAGGGGCCGGGTGAACGAAATGGCCGCCTGGCGTACGGTAAGCCCCACGTCCCCTTTTTGCTCCCGCAGACGCTTGATGATCTGTTCGATTATGACGATGGCGTCATCCACGATGAGCCCCACGGCCGCGCCCATGCCCCCCAGGGTCATGATATTGAAGCTCATGTGGAGCACATGGAGGAGGAGCACCGTACTGGCCAGCACCGCTGGGACCACCAAAATGGCCGCCAGGGTGATCTTGAAGCTGCGCAGAAAGACCAGAAGGACCAGGGCCGCCAGGGCCACGCCGATGAGGATGGCATCGCGCACGCTCTTCGCCGACTCGCTGATCAACTGGCTCTGATCGTACCAGTTGGCGATATGCACGTCGGCCGGGATCTTGTCGCGGTAGTCTTTGAGTCGCTCTTGAATGTTCTTGACGATCTGCACCGTGTTGCCCCCCGGCTGCTGATAGACCTGCACCAGCACGGCATCGTGGCCGTCCGCGGTCACCCGCAGCCACTGGGGCGCCGAGGCGGGATAGACATGGGCGATATCCTCCAATCGCACCAGACCGTTCTCGCCGCTGCGCAGCACGGTGCTGCGGATCTGGTCAAGGGAATGGATCCGGGTGTCGGACAGGAGGAGGTAGAGTTTGTATTGATCTTCGAGCCGGCCCACGGCCTGGAGGACATTGCTGGCCGAGATGGCCAGCGCCACATCGGCAAAGGTCATGCCGTAGGCGGCCAACCGGTCCGGATCCAGCTCCACGCGATACTCGGCCGCCTCGCCCCCCATGACCGCCACCCGGGCAACGCCCTCGGTGGATGACAGGAGGGGGATCAGCTCATATTGGGCCAGATCCCGCAGTGCGATCAGGTCCTGGGTGTCCGAGGTCAGGCTGTAGGCGGCCACCGGGAAGACCGTAGGGTCCATGCGCCGGACCTTGAAGCCGGTTCCGGCCGGGAGGGCAGGGAGGACCTGGTTGACCGCGGATTCCACCTGCAGCATGGCAGCCACCATATCGTCCCCCCAATGAAAATTGATGGAGAGTTCCGCGCTGCCCCGGCTGGTGGTGGACCGGATCCCCGCCACCCCCGGTACGGAACGTACCGCCTGTTCCACCGGCCGCGTGACGCTGATGACCATCTGATCCGCCGGACGGTCCCCGGCATCCAGGGAGACCACCACGCGGGGGAAGTCCACACGGGGGAAGAGGGCCACCGGGAGTCTGAGCCCCGCGAACACGCCCGCCAGGGCCAGCATGGCCACTAAAAAGAGGATGGACCGGCGGTGCGCCGAGCTCCAGTGCGCCATGTCCATGCTCAGGGGACCTCCCGCACGGCCATGCCGTCGCTCAGTTCGTAGTTCCCCCTCACCACCACCGGTTGGCCGGCCTTCACCCCGCTCCGGATCTCGATCCACCCGTTCCGCTCAATCCCTGTCCGGATGGAGACGCGCCGCGCCCTGCCCTGGTCTACGGAGAAGAGGTACGCCTCGTGGCCGTCGCGCAGGACCGCGCTCCGGGGCGCCACAATCCCGGTGTGGGCATCTCTCAGGAGATCCGCGGTAAGGTAGCTCCCGATGATGAACCACTGGGCCTTTTCAGGAGGGATCGGGGCCAGGACGTCCACCAGGCCGGTCTGGGGGTTGATCATGGCGTGGAGGTCGCTCAATTGGCTGGAGGCGGTGACATCGGATACGAATACGCAGCGGAGCTCTACCGGCGTACCCACGTGAAGCCCGGAGAGGTCCTCCGCCTCCACCCCCAATACGGCAATCAGGCGGTCGCTGCGGGCAATGGCCAGGGCCGCGGTATTGGCCAGGACCCGGTCCCCCCGGGAGATGGCGAGGGCGGTGACGATCCCGTCCGCAGGGGCTGTCAGGGTCTGGGTCGCCTTGTCCGCGCCCTGGGCCTGCATGGCCCTGAGACTGCTTTGGGCATCCATCAGGGTCTTTCGGGCGGCGTCCACCTGGGAACGGGTGGCCAATTGTTCTTTCAGGAGCTGTTCCTGACGCTTCAGCTCCCGTGTCGCATAATCCAGCGCTTCCCGGGCCTGGAGGTACTGGTTGTAGGCGTCCGGGGCCGCCTGCATCTCGAACAGGGCATCGCCCCGCTTCACGCGCTGACCGAGCCGGACCGCCACCCGCGTGATCAGACCCGCATGGGAAAGCGAGATGGTCTGCACCGCGTTCGGGTCCGGTTGCACACGGCCGTAAACCCTCAGCACATCGTGGATCGCCTGTTCTTTGGCCGGAGAGGTCTGCACCGCTGCTGAAGGGGGTTCGGCCCATGCCTTGTGGCCCGCCAGGAAAAGCGCCGCCCCCACGACAATGATGACTGTTTTTCTCATTTTGCGTTCTCTCCCCTGGAAGGCCCTGGCCCAGAGGTCGGCGATGTCTGTGCCGTTGATTCTGACGGCATGGCCAGGAGGGTTTGAAGGGCGACCGCCGTCTCCCACTGGGACTGGTCGAGCTGGATCCGCTCCAGGCGCTTGTTGATCCAGGTCATCTCCATGTTGAGGAAGGTCAGGGCATCGATGTCGTTTCGCTGGTAGGCCCCCCGGGCCTGCTCGACATAGCGGCCCAGGTCCGGCAGGTAGTCGTCCAGACGGGCCCGCTGACCCGCCACAATGCCCTGGAGCCGGTACAGTTTGTCGATGTCCACCGCGGTCTGATCCAGGCGGGCCTGATACTCCGCCCTCAACTGCTCGCGGGTGGCCCGCTCCACGGCAATGGCCCCCCGGCTCCCCGAAAACAGGGGGAGGTTGAGACCGATGGTAAAGCCGGCCGTATCGATGCTGCTGGTGTCCCGGGCCCTGCTGATCCCGATGCTTACCGATGGAAACTGGGACAGAATCGCCGCATGCACCTTGGCCTCCTGACTCTGGTAACCGGCCTTCAGGGCCAGGAGGTCCGGCCGGCGCCGGGACACCTCCGACAGCCGGGCCTCCAGGACCGAGCGCTCCATGGGCGGCGACGGCGACGGCACATCAATGTCAAGGGGGGCCTCGGGGGCCAGGCCCAGGAGGAGATGGAGGGCGTGCCCCGTGTCGTTGTGGGTCTGCTCGATCTGATTCATCTGGCTCAGGGAATCGAGGAGAGCGGTCAGGTCGGTGCCCGTGACCCCGAGTGTCAGATCCCCCTGCTTCATGGCCTCGGAGGAGCGGCGGTAACGCTCTTCATACAGATCGCGCATGCGTCGCAGCAACTGGAGTTGCCTCGCCTCTCCCACCCACCGGACGGCCAGAGAACGCGCCTGCTGGCTTACCTGCCACGCCTCCCACAACAGTTGCAAGGTCACCTGCTCCGTGGCCGCGCGCTCGCTCTCCACCCGGGCCCCCCGGTTGATGAGGGGGATGATGTCGTATGCCAGGCCCAGCCCGTAGGCATTGACCAGCCCGGCATCGCCGCCCATGGGAAAATCGAGTCCCGCGGAGATCTGCGGGTCAGGGAGGAGGCCTGCCGAGTAGAGCTGGGCCTCGGCCACGCCCAACTGCTTCTGTTTGGCCTTGAGGTCCGGGTTGTTGCAGACCGCCAGCGATGCCACCTGGTCGAGGGTCAGCCGCTTTTCCACGGCCCTTTCAGGCGCACCGGAAGGCCCTGTCGCTTCAACGGTCGGGGATAGACTGAACCCCTCGGGCAGCGGCTTGGGTGAATAGCTGGCACAGCCCGCCGTCAGCAGCAGGAAGCCCAACAGGATTCCTGCCATATGGAGGGGCTTGAACCTGTGGTCTCGGCGCGTCATAGCATCTTCCGTTCGGTTTACCTCCGACATCCAATTCGTTGGCGAGCAGTCTTCATTACACCCTTTTCTCCCCATTCGCGCACCATCGGTCAAAAATTATCCACCGCATGAATCGCCATTATTTCTTGAAGACGATCCGCGATTTCCTGAGAGATCGCAGGCTCGCCGGTGATAGGCCTGATGGGATTCGGGACCGCAAGAAGATCCTGAGGGGTTTTGACCACCTTGTAAGAGCTGGTTGCGGTTCTCCCAAGGAACTGGGACAGGAAGAGGTCGTTCACAAGAGGCTCCCCAGCTTTGGCGACATCCTGAGCGGCCATGATTTTATCAATGGAATCCCACCATATGCGGACCAAAATGACCAACCCGCCGTAAGGCGTCTCCAACCGTACAGGAACAATGTCTCCTATGTCCCCATGCCTTATTTCACGGTAATAGCCCAACCCCTTCGGATAGTATTTCAGGGGATGGCCCAATAACTTCTGGATCTTTGCCTTATCATCTTCCGTTAGAAGCACCTCGCTTGGCCGGTAATGATCCAAACTAAAGCCCATCCTTTTTAGCTCGCTCCGAGGGACATCCTCTTCGAAAGTTCGATGAAACATCCCTGCGCAGCTTGCCAGCGTCAGGATGAGCAACGAACAAACAATGAGGATGGGTGTATTTCTGTTGAGCATTTTACCCTCCTTAATTATGTTAAGCGTTTTATGATTCTCCAATTCATCGTTACAGTTCAGCCTAATCGCAACCAGGCTGAGAACATGGGATAACAAGATTGTCTCTTTTTTTAGGAACGCTTTCATGGTCGTGTTTCCAGCGATTTCTATCCTATCCCCTGTTTCCCAGAATCTCCATCAGCCGGGACCACAGTAAAAAGAGCAACCGGCGCCCTGATTCCCTTGAGCTGTGCGCGAAAAGAGCGTAAGACACGTACGCTTTCCCCAGCCTGGGCAAGCAGGGATTCTGAGACCACAATTTCACCGGGACCGGCATGTTCCTGAATGCGCTGAGTGATGTTCACGGCTGAGCCGACGATGCCATATTTGGTCCGATCCTCGGAACCGATGTTGCCTACAATAACCGTGCCCGCATTGACGCCGATGCCGATCTGCACCTCGGGAAAGAGATGGGAATTCTTCTCACGGTTAAAAACCGCTACTTGTCGCTGCATGTCAAAGGCACATTGCACAGCGCGGCCGGCCGCTTCGGTGGGCATCGCTTCAAGGGGATCGAAAAAAGCCAGAACCGCATCGCCCACAAAATCGATGATGATTCCATGGTGGTTCATGATTACTGCGATGATGTGAGAAAAATAGGCGTTGAGCCACGTCAGGGTCGTTGCCGGTGAAAGTTCTTCGCAGATGGCCGTGAACCCCCGGATGTCTGCCATGAGAATGGCCACATCCCGTCTTTTCCCGCCCATGGCGGCGGTTTCCGGCCGCTTCAGGAGTTCTTGCGCGACATCCGGATCGACATACCGGCCGAAGGTGTTGCGGATATAATCCCTTTCTTGAAGGCCCTCGACCATTCGATTGAAGGATAGAGAAAGCTGCGAGAATTCATCCTGGCCTTTGACCGGCGCCCGATGCTCAAAATCTCCAGCCTTGACTTTCTCGGCGGCCTCAAGGAGGGCCCCAAGGGGCCGGGAAATTTTCAGGCCGAAAAAGAGACTGACCCCGATGGCCAGGCCGATGCCGGCAAGGCCAAGATTGACCATATTGGCGTGGACTTGGTCAAGAAGGGTCAATTCGGCATCAAGAGATTTGGCAATGACAAAGGGCGGAAAGACCTCCGGGTCGTTCGGTACACGGAGGAAGAGAAAGCGTTCGCCGTCCACTCGTGCGATGCGGTGCGCCGAGGTCGATATTTGCCAAATGGATCGAAGTCGGCCTTCTGTCAGGTCCTCAGCGACATCCCCGCGCCCGAAGGGCATGCCCGTGGACAGAATCGAAAGGCCCTCTTGAAACAGCGCAATCTGAACGCCGCTCAAGTCCTGAATTCTTGCAAGGTCAGTCCGTAACCAAGTCATCCCAACCAGGACAATGGCCCCTCCCTGTCCTGCGCCAAGGGAATCAAACCGAACGGGGATGGCCGCGATCTGAATGCATTGCCGGTTCAGAACGATAAAGCCCCGGCCGGGCACTCCTCTTAGCGCAGCCTCAAACGCCTTGGTGTTTATCAGCGACGCTTGCAGACGGCGAGCGGCAGTGTTGGCGACGAGGATTTTTCCGTCCCGGCCGATCACACAGAGGAGGCTGAGCCGAGGGTAGCTGGAAAGAATCTGCTTTTCGACAATGTCGTCCCGGGCCCCGGGCTGCAAGTCCGGATCGGTGAAAAGATCGTGAATCCCCTCGCTTCCGCACACACATGTTGCAAGCTCGTTCAGGCGACTGAGGCGTTCCTCGATCAGGTCCAAAACCACCTCCTGGGTCGTGGCCAACCGATCCTTGACCCTGAGCAAGGCGTCTTCTTCCATATCGGCCTCAAGAGATACAAAGACCGCGGTCAGTATGCCGATCACGATCAAAGAGATGGAAAATGAAAGCTTGTACTTGAAGGGAATCTTCATGGTTTCGTTTCTTTGCTAATGTGCGCCCTGGATGCTCCCAATTGACCGACGGTATGCAACCATACAATGAACCGGCAAAACATGTCAAACTCCCTTGATATCGCCGCCACAGGGCGCAACGGACACGAAAAGGAGACTTTTCAGACTTTCATATCAGCCAGGTTTGAGACGCCGAAGGGCGGATTGGGGATTTTACAACCGGTTGCAGAAAGGACGGCTCGCATTTCTCCAGCCGAAGTTTGACATTTAGCAGGTCAAAATGAAGAAAGGATGAAGATGACCCCTCGCGATCTCTGATGCATAACACGCTGAATAAGATGGACTTCAGACCAAGTCTTTTGGTAATCTCTCATTCATGAGGTCTCATAAAAGTTCTTCGCGCACAATAAATGAGGACCTGATTATTGCCCGCCACACCCAACAACCTCTTTTTAAGGAAACCATCGACCGTTGACTTGAGAGGAGGGGAACCTCAGATCGGTTTTAGGAACATTCCATGAAACTTTACCTGAAGCTGTTTGCGCTTATTTTTATGGGGATTGTAACAGGCTTTGCCCTGAACGGGATGTTGCAGGTTCGACGAGAGACCGATTTTTTCAAGGAAAAGAGTCGGCACGATGCGATACTGTTAGGGCATATCCTTACCAATCAAATCGTCGATGTATGGAAAGGTGGCGGCATCGAACGCGTCAAGGAACTGGTCCATGATGCGAACCGCGCAGATTCGAAGGTACGGTTCCGGTGGGTGTGGTTCGATGCGGCACAGGGCGCCGCCGATGCACCTGAGATCGAAGACGCCCGCCGATTCCTCTCAACCGGAGATTCGCTACTCACTATGGAGAGGGTGGATGAGCATGGCCAAACGCGTGCTCTTTCCTATTTCCCCGTGCCATTGCCTGAAACCCGTCCGGGCGGTCTGGAGTTATCCGAATCCTTGTCTGGTTTCAAGCAGTACAGCCGGGATACCGTTAAACACGTGTTCATCATTGCAGGGATCTTAGCGCTTACCCTTGGGATCCTCCTGGCCGTCGGGAGTTTCTGGCTTCTGGCCAAGCCTCTTCGCTTGGTGATGCAAACCATTCGAGAGATCCGTTCCGGCCGCCTGGATAGCGCCATACAACTTCAGCATCGCGACGAGATGGGGGAATTGGCTTCGGCGATCAACCAGATGTCTGCACAGCTTTTGCTGAATCAAGACCGAATCCGGCGAGAGACGGAGGCGCGGATTGAGGCCTTGGAACAGTTGCGACATGAGGACCGTTTGCGTTCAGTGGGTCGACTTGTCTCTGGCGTCGCCCATGAACTGGGCACGCCTCTGAACGTGATCTTGGGCCGTGCAGGTTTGATATCCACTGATGAGACGGCCTCCAAGGAGATCGTCCGCAGCGCCGAGACCATTCGCGGCCAATGTCAGCGCATGACCTTAATTATTAAAGAATTACTGACATTTGCCCGTCGCAGCGCACCCCATCGGGAACCATCGGACCTGCGTCGCATCGTCTCCCAAACCATAGGGCTCCTTAAACCGCTTGCATCGAAACGGCAGGTCAAGATCGATTATCGTGGGCTGGATGACCCTGTAATGGTTATGGCAGATTCCGCTCAGATTGAACAAGTCCTGACCAATTTGCTTATGAACGCTATACAGGCGATGCCCGAGGGGGGGCGGGCATGGGTGAACATTGTCAAACAAAATGCCAGTCCGCCCCAGGGACACGAAGGGAAAGAGGGGGAATATGTCGTCATTCAAGTCCAGGATGAAGGAACCGGGATCTCCCAAAACGACCTGTCTCACATCTTTGAACCCTTTTTTACCACCAAAGATATCGGAGAGGGAACCGGGCTGGGGTTATCCATCGCCCACGGCATCATCCTGGAGCATGGAGGATGGATAGAGGCATCCAGTGAATTGGGTCACGGGAGCGCCTTCAGGGTTTACCTCCCCCCGGAGGAAAAACAATGACCGGAAATATTTTAATTGTAGACGATGATCAATCCCTCTGCGAAACCATAAAGATGGATCTCAATCGTCATGGATATGGCGCCGCCTGGACAACATCAGGTGAGCATGCCGTTGTGCTCATCCAGGAAGGTGATTTTGATTGCGCATTGGTGGACCTGGTGCTTGGAGAGCTGGACGGCATTGAATTGTGCAGGCGCGTCGTCGAAAATCGACCCGATTTACCTGTGATTGCAATGACTGCATTCGGGAGCATGGATATGGCGATTGGCGCTCTGCGAGCCGGTGTATTCGATTTCATGAACAAACCGATCGATTTTGACCTTATGCGGATTCGCATAGATCGTGCGCTTAAACACCGGTCCCTGAGAGAACAAATAAAAACCCTTACGAGCGCTCTTGAGCGTTCAAAAGGGTTTGACGCATTGCTGGGGTCCAGTCCGCCCATGCAAAGATTATATGACCAGCTCGCCAAGGTTTCGGATACGGATATGGCTGTGCTTATCACCGGAGAAAGCGGCGCCGGAAAGGAACTGGTCGCCAGGGCGATTCACAGTCATAGCCGTAGGGTCAAGGGCCCTTTCATAGCAATCAGTTGTCCTGCATTGCCGGATGCTCTTCTCGAAAGTGAACTGTTCGGTCATGTGAAAGGGGCGTTCACTGATGCAAGGACGACACGCCGCGGGATACTGGTACAGGCGCACGAGGGGACGGTGTTCCTGGATGAAATCGGCGACATGCCGCTTTCATTGCAGCCCAAATTATTGCGTGCCCTGGAAACACGAACGGTGCGTCCGTTGGGAGGAGGTAAAGAGGTTTCGTTTGACGCACGCATCATTGCGGCAACGAACCGTGATCTCGAATCCGCCGTTGCGGAGGGCCGTTTTCGGGAGGACCTGTTGTTTCGAATCAATGTGATAGAGATCAAGCTGCCGCCTCTGCGAGATAGGGGGAAGGACATCCTTCTTCTTTCCGAATATTTTGTAGGGCAATTTACTCAACAGACGGGGAAAGACGTCCGCGGGTTTACTGATGCCGTTGCAGGAAAGCTATTGGACTATTCGTGGCCTGGGAACGTGCGGGAACTCCGTAATGTGATGGAACGGGCGGTTGCGCTGACTCAGCATGATAAAATCATCGTAGAGGATCTGCCAGATCCCATTCGCAATTACCAGAAGAAACATGTTGAAATAGGAGGAGATAGCTCGAATATTCTTCTCCCCCTTGAGGAAATGGAACATCGCTACATTCAGTATGTGCTGGAGAAAACCGGAGACAACAAGGCATTGGCAGCCCGAGTGCTGGGTGTCGATCGCAAGACCCTGTATAGGAAACTTGGACGATAGAATATCGCTTGTCCATGCGTGACATTATGCCACCCTGTGGCGAACCGCCACACTTTACCCATTTCCATATTCGTGGATTTCAGGATCATCCCTGGGACCAATGGTCTATTGCGGGTCACAGTTATGCCTTTATTATCGGCTGGTTATGCAACCATCTCGGTCCGTTCCGCCGGGATCAAGCGTTTCGATGAACGGTTGGCACGTCTTTTGCCAGTAATGATCTGTGCGGCTCAAAGGGAAGGGGAGCAATTATGGGAAGAAAGATAATAAGAAATAAGCATACGGGCTCCGGGGAACCTTGCCGCAGACCCCGGGAAGGGTGTGGGGGTAACTGGGACGCCATGCAGACGGAAGGCAAAGGAGAACAACGCATGCTAAAGAAAAAATACATCAAATCTCGGCGCGTATGGAAGGTATTTTTTGAAATACCGCAAAGGCTATTGCCGCAAGGCGTCGAAGCCCGAGAGGTCAACCTGGTAGGGGATTTCAACGAATGGAATCCTTCGGCCACCCCAATGAAGGCTTGCAGGGGAGATATGTTCAAGGCCGCTCTTGAGCTTCAGCCGGGCACAACGTACCAGTTCCGATATCTGGTCAATGGCGAATACTGGTTCAATGACGAGAGTGCCGATGCCTACGCGCCTTCCGGTTACGGGGAGGACAACGGCGTTCTGAGATTGCGCGATGCCTAACGGTCCCGACAAGGGATCGCAAATCTGCACCAAAAGGGGTAATGCGGAGGACCATGTGGGCGTTGGCGCGGCCCTCCCCCTGGGGGTCCACCTTCATGGCGACGGCGCCAACTTTGCCGTGTTCACCCGGCACGCGGTACAGGTCTGGCTGGAGTTTTATGTGGGCGCAGAGGATGAGACGCCCGTACGGATCGTCGAATTGGACCCCTCACGCCATCGGACCGGCGATGTATGGCACGTGTGGGTCCAAGATGTTCGTCCGGGACAACTTTACGCCTACCGGATGGACGGTCCCTATCTCCCTGAACAGGGCCACCGTTTCAATAGGCATAAGATGCTGTTGGACCCGCCTTGTGCGGCTCACTTTAAATAGCATCGCCCCATATAAATTCGGAAGATAAAAGGGAGTTCAAAATGACCACGTCCAAATCCTTAGAATCGCCATCCGCGAATGCCGTACCCGATTTTGCCAAAATCAGCCTGGGGGAGGCACTGAAAAGGCTGAACGCCTCGATGGGCGGGTTGAGCGCGGAAGAAGCCCGCCAACGGCTGCAGCAATACGGTCCCAACGCCCTGGCCGAAAAGAAGGTCAGTCCCTTTCTGAAATTCCTCTCCTATTTCTGGGGACCGATCCCTTGGATGATCGAGGCCGCGGCCGTGCTGTCGGCTGTGGTCCGGCACTGGCCTGATTTGATCATCATCCTGCTGCTGCTCTCCTTCAATGCAGTGGTCGGCTTCTGGCAGGAGCATCAGGCAGCCAATGCCGTAGAAGCCTTGAAGAAACAACTGGCCCTCAAAGCAAGGGTCAAGCGGGACGGCCAATGGTCTGAAATGGACGCCGTCGACCTGGCGCCGGGCGACATCATCCGCCTGCGCCTGGGCGACATCATTCCGGCCGATGTCAAGCTGGCGGAGGGCGATTACCTGAGCGTGGACCAGTCGGCCCTGACCGGAGAGTCGCTGCCGGTGGACAAAAAGCCCGGGGATGTGGCCTACGCCGGTTCGGTGGCCAAGCAGGGCGAGATGGTCGGTGTGGTCACGGCCACCGGCGGGGAGACCTACTTCGGCAAGACCGCCAAACTGGTTTCCGAAGCCAAATCGGTTTCGCATTTTCAGAAGGCGGTGCTGCAGATCGGCGATTACCTGATCTATTTGAGCCTGGCTTTGGCTGTGGCGCTTGTCCTGGTGCAGCTCTTTCGGGGCGATTCGGCGCTCAGTCTGGCGCAGTTTGTCCTGATTTTGGTGGTGGCAGCCATTCCGGCCGCGATGCCGGCGGTGCTCTCAGTGACCATGGCCATAGGCGCCAAGGCGCTGACAAACATGAAGGCGATCGTCACCCGGCTGGAGTCCATCGAGGAGATGGCCGGTATGGACGTCCTGTGTTCGGACAAGACCGGCACCCTGACCCAGAACAAATTGACGCTGGGCGAACCCATGCTGTTCGAGGCGAAGGATGCACAGGCATTGATTCTGGCCGCTGCCCTGGCCTCCAAGGCCGAAGACCGGGACGCCATCGATCTGGCGGTGCTGAGCGGGCTTTCCGATCAGCAGGTTTTGGCGGGGCACCGGCAACAGAAGTTCATCCCTTTTGATCCGGTCGGCAAACGCACCGAAGCGTTGGTTGAAGACAACCAGGGTCACTCCTTCCGGGTGACCAAGGGAGCGCCGCAGGTCATCCTGGCCATGTGCCAGGTCAAGGCGGAAGACAAAGGCCGGGCCGAAAAAACGGTCAACGACCTGGCGGTCAAAGGCTACCGCACTCTGGGCGTGGCGACAACCGACGGCAACAACGCCTGGCAGTTTCTGGGCATCCTGCCGCTGTTCGACCCGCCGCGTGACGATTCGGCCGAGACCATCCAACAAGCCGGCGAACACGGCGTCCAGGTGAAAATGGTTACCGGCGACAACACGGCCATCGCCAAAGAGATTGCGGGGCAACTCGGCCTGGGAACGAACATCCATCCGGCCGACGAGTTTTTTGGCGACATAACAAACCAGACGTCAGATTCCCAGCACGTCGAGGCGATAGAGGCGGCCGACGGTTTCGCCCAGGTCTTCCCGGAGCACAAGTACAATATCGTCAAGGTCCTGCAATCCCGGGGTCACATCGTTGGGATGACCGGCGACGGCGTCAACGACGCGCCGGCCCTCAAGCAGGCAGACGTCGGCATCGCGGTCAGCGGGGCGACCGAAGCCGCCCGGGCCGCCGCGGCCCTGGTGTTGACTGCGCCCGGCCTGTCGGTTATCGTTAGGGCCATCGAGGAAGCGCGCAAGATCTTTGAGCGGATGAACAGCTATGCCATCTACCGCATCACCGAGACGATCCGCATCATGTTTTTTGTGGTGCTGGCGATGATTGTCTTCAATTTTTACCCCATCACCTCCGTCATGATCATCCTGCTGGCTGTGCTCAACGATCTGCCCATCTTGACCATCGCCTACGACAATACCTGGCTCGACCCCAATCCGGTTCGGTGGAATATGCGCCGCATCCTCACCATTGCCACGACTCTGGGGCTGATTGGCGTCATGGAAACATTTATTCTCTTGGTTATCGGCAAACTGGTTCTCAAACTCGATGTGGCCCAGCTTCAGTCCTTCATCTACCTGAAACTGGCGTTGGCCGGTCACCTGACCTTGTTTGTGGCCCGCACCCGGCGGCCATTTTTGACCAGGCCTTATCCTTCTCCAATCCTGATCAGCGCCACCCTGACCACTCAAGCGCTGGCTGCATTGATCGTGGGATTCGGCTTCTTTATGCCAAGGCTTCCCTGGTCCTACATCGGCCTGATCTGGGTCTACTGCCTGGTCTGGGTCTTCATCGAAGACCGGGCCAAATTGAGCGTGTATCGTCACTTGAATTTGGAGGCGCCGCGGCATCGTTCTTTTTTGAACCGCATCACAGAGCCCCTCCATCCTCATGGATGCCAGCATGGCCGCCAATAGAGCGGCATTCGAGGGTTGCGCCCTGGGGATCGCCTCGGCATTTCCTGGCACGACCTGATGGCCCTGGGTCCGCAAAACCCGTCCGATGAAAACGAGCCCTTTAACATGGACTGCCTGGCCGTTCGCGGCAGCAGCGCCGTCACGGGCGCGATCCAGTGCATGGGGAGGTCGGCAGGCAGGTTTTTCAGCGGGCCTTTCCCCGGCGCCCTCAACCTATCGGAGCGTGCCGTAAACCCTTGAACCGCTGAGCCCGTGAACGGTTACAGCCTCCCCATCTGTGGCATTATGCCACACTGTAGCCATACACCACGCCCCATAAACGGGCCGCTTCTCGGCGAGGAGTTGAGACCAGAACGTTTGTCTATCCTCAAAAAATCATAAAAGACCCATATTTTCAGCTTGCTGCATAGGCTATCCGGCCTGTCCTCTCTTGATCTGAAGTTCAGGCCAATACTTGGTACGCCTCTTGCTGTTGTTTCCTGTGAAGGTAATCTTCGTGTTTCCTTGGGGACAAAAAAAGGGTCATTTCAACCCTCACACAAGAGAGAAAGGCCGATAAAAAAATGGATGAGAAATTCGGGCAAGGCCGGCGGGTCGCTCTTCTGGCCGAGGATGACATGGAGATGCGCTTGCTGCTGTCGCTGTCTCTCCAAAACGATGGCTGGAGCGTGATCGAATGCAACGATGGAATGGGTCTATTGGCCCAGATTGCTCCGCTGCTGGATGGCGAGAAGGAAGTGGCATACGATTTGATCATTACGGACATCCGCATGCCGGGCGTCACCGGGATGGAGGTTGTGGAAGGCCTTGCCGAGATGCCGGGATGCCCCCCGATGATCCTGATCACAGCGTTTGGCGATGTCGAGACACACGAGCATGCCCGGCAATTGGGTGTTGCGGCTGTTCTTGATAAGCCGTTTGAAATCGATGCGTTCATAAGAGCGGCTCATGACGCCCTGGCGGCGCCGTCTACAGCCAAGAGAAAGGGAAGCAGTTCATAGCTGAGAGGAGGTGAAATAAAGGTGAGATGAGAGTAGCGGCTTATGATGAGCGGACCGGGGGGATCAGTCTAACATGGTGAAGAAACAGATGGATGGAACGGATGTTAATGAGAAAAACGCGCGTTTTCAGCACAGCCGTGTACTATGGCTTCTGCTGACCGCCTGCCTGGCCCTTATGATCGCCGGAGGGGGATACGCATATTACCGCCATCAGGCCGACCGCATCGTCGCTGCAAGGTACCGCAAACTCCAGGCCGTGGCCGATCTGAAGGCGAATGCCATTTCCGACTGGCGGGCCGAGCATCTCTGCGATGCGGCGATATATGCCCGCGACCCCCTGTTTCAGACGGTTTTCTCCAACTGGATGCGCCATCCGGACGATGCCGCTTCGGCCCAAATCATCCATCTGCATTTCGACAGCGTGCGCCGTCATGTCGAATATGGCGAGATAGACAATGTGATCATCGCTGCCCAAGACGGCAGCGTTCTCCTCTCCCTTGACCGGGACATTGAGCGCCTCGATCCGTTCACCCGGGGGTTGGTGCAAAAGGCCTTTGCCTCGCAGCAAACTGTCTTCGGAGACTTCTTCCGGCCCGAACCCGGCGGTCCGGTGCGCATTGATGTGATGTCGCCGATCCAGGGCCCGGACGACCGGCCGATAGCCGTGCTCATCCTGTGCATCGATCCGACCCACCATTTTTATCCCCTCATCGAGTCGTGGCCTACGCCGAGTCCCAGCGGTGAAACCCTGCTGCTCCGACGGGAAGGGAGTGAGGCCCTGTTCTTGAATGAACTCCGTCGGCGCACGGGCGCCGCCTTATCCCTGCGCTATCCGCTGTCGCGACGGTCTGTTGAAACCTCGGCTGCATCCGCCGCGCGGGCGGGTCTCATTGAAGGGCTCGATTATAACGACGTTCCGGTACTGGCCGCTGCGGCGGCGGTCCCGGATACGCCCTGGGTCCTGGTGGCTAAGATGGACCGGCAAGAGGCCCTGGCCGAGGCCCGATACCGTGCCCACGTCATCGGGGCCGGGCTTCTCTTTCTGATTCTATTCGCGGCCGCCGGGGTGGGGTTTCTCTACAAGCGCCGGGGCAAACGGATCTTCCAGGCCCTGTACCGGGCCGAACGGGCGGAGAAAGAAATCCTGGCGCAATATCACACCATCCTTTACAGCATCGGCGACGGGGTCGTCGTTGTTGACGGGGAGGGCCGCGTACGGTTGATGAACCAGGCCGCCGAAACCATGCTCGGGTCTTCCGAGGCCGATGCCAAAGGGAAACCCCTTCAAGAGATCTGCCGGATAGCAGACGAGGTCAGCGGCGAGGAGATCGATCCAATCAGGGAGGTTTTTGACCACCAAGCGACCTGCTATTTGCCGGGCCATAGCGTCTTGTTGCCTGCCGATCGGGAGCGGCCCGATGGATCGGGCCGACCGGTCGCCGACAGCGCCGCGCCGATTTACAGCGAAACGGGCGCTATCACCGGCGTGGTGTTGATGTTGACCGACCAGAGCGTCCAGCGCCAGGCGCAGACCGCCCTGCGCAGGTCGGAAGCCAGACTCCGGTCCATCCTGGAAGCCATTCCGGAACTTGTCATGGTTCTGGACGCCGAAGGCCGATGTCTAGAGGTCGTCTCCACCCGGCATGATCTTTTATATATGTCGCCTCAGGATTTGATCGGACGAACCGTCTGCGAGGTCTTTCCGACCGGAAAGGGAGAGGCGTTTTTAACTCCCATACGCGAATCCCTTCAAACCGGCAAAAGCGTCACGCTCGACTATGCGCTGACCATCGGCGCCGAAGAAAAGTGGTTCTCGGCAGCGATTTCGCCCATGGGAGACGACCGGGTCATCGTGGTGGTCCGGGATATGAGCGGGCAGCGGCGGCTGGAGGCCCAACTGCGCCAGGCCCAGAAGATGGAGTCGATAGGAAGGCTGGCCGGCGGCGTGGCCCACGACCTGAACAATACGCTGACCGTTATCCTCGGCTATACAGAACTGGCCCTGGCAGACGTCGATCCTGGCGACCCGCTGTATGCCAGGCTTGAGGGAATCCTTCAGGCTGCCAACCGTTCCACGGGGATTATCCGGCAGCTTTTGGCCTTTGCCCGCAAGCAAACCATCAAGCCGGAAGTTTTGGACTTAAACGAGGTCCTCGAAGCGATGCTCAAGATGCTGCACCGGTTGATCGGAGAAGATATCGACCTCGCGTGGCGCCCGGCAGAGAACCTGTGGCCGGTAAAAATGGACCCGGCCCAGATCGACCAGATCCTGGCCAATCTGTGCGTCAATGCCCGGGATGCCATCGCGGATGTCGGCAGGGTCACGATCGAAACGCAAAACGTCACCCTGGACGAGGCCTATTGCCGCATGCACGAGGGCTTTGTCCCCGGCCAATATGCAATGCTGGCCGTCAGCGACGACGGCTGCGGCATGGAAAAGGAGATCTTGGGGCAGATTTTCGAGCCGTTTTTCACCACCAAGGATGTCGGGAAAGGCACCGGCCTGGGCCTCGCCACCGTGTACGGCATCGTCAAGCAGAACAACGGCTTTATCAACGTTTACAGCGAGCCGGGCCAGGGGACCGCTTTCAAGATCTATCTGCCCCGCTTCGAGGGAGAAGCCGAGGCCGAGGCGACGGCGCCTTCCACGGTGAATGACAGGGGCGCCGAGACCATTCTGGTGGTGGAAGACGAAAAGACCATCCTGGAGTTGTGTCAGACCCTATTGGAGCATCAGGGCTACCGGGTCATAAGCGCTGCGTCGCCGCAAAAGGCCATCGGGCTGTGTGAGAAACACCAGGGAGACATCGATATGCTCATCACTGACGTGATCATGCCGGAAATGAACGGCAAGGAACTCAGGGAACGGATCGAATCCATCAAACCGGGCATCAAGGCGCTCTACATGTCCGGATACACGGCCGATGTGATCGCCGACCGCGGCATGCTGAACGGGGACGCGGCGTTTATCCAGAAACCCTTTTCACTCAAATACCTGCTGGCAAAGGTGCGCGCTGTCTTGGACGCAGCGCCGGTGACGGGTTCGTCCCCCGATCCGCCTGGAGAGAAAGGGGAACTTTTCCGAGAGCGTCGCTGAAGCAAGGACACAAATAAAAACCTGCACGCCGTCCGCGAAGAGGATGACTCATGCCCGGAAGTACAAGATGGAAACGCCTGATCCTGATTGTTTCCGTAATCGTTGGCTTGACCGGCCTGAATTACGCAACGTACTATGGCATGGCCTACGAACATGCCTTTTATAGAGTGCTCCTCTATGTCCCGTTGGTCCTGGGAAGTTTCTGGTTCGGGATCAAGGGCGCCGTAACCATCGCCCTTGGCACGATCTTCCTTTTTTCCCCTTACATCGCGGCACATTGGGACGGGTGTTCTCTCGAAGATTTCCACGCGATCCTGGAAGGCGTCCTCTACGTTGGCATTGCATGGATACTCGGGGTCTTGGTTGAAAGGGAAAGAACAAAGCACAAGGCCCTTGTTGAGGCCGAAAGCCTTGCCGCTGTGGGCCGCGCCGCATCCGAGGTTGCCCATGACATGAAGGCGCCCCTTGTGGCCATCGGCGGTTTTGCGAATCAGGTGTGCAGAAGACTGGACCCGGACGACCCCAGCCAGAAAAAACTCACCGTGGTGATCCAGGAAACGGGCCGGCTTGAATGCATGGTGAAGGAGATGCTTGATTTTGGAAAACCCGCTGAGCTCCGATTCCAAAGGACAAACCTGAATGATCTGATCCAGGAAGTCACGGATGGGATTCGGCCTGTGGCTGAAAAAACCCATGTGGCCCTCGACACCGATCTGGATCCTCTTTTGCCTCCTCTCATGCTGGATGGGCCGAAAATCAAACAGGCGCTCTTAAACCTCGTGATGAACTCCCTGGAGGCCAGTCCTGGCGGAGAACACGTACTGGTAAAGACAGCCGGTGACCGGCAAGGGGTAAGCGTTTGCGTGACGGATGGCGGCCCGGGAATAGACCCGGAGGACGTCGAAAACATCTTCAAACCGTTTTTCACCAAGAAAAGCAAAGGAACCGGTTTGGGGCTGCCCATCGTGAAAAAAATCGTAGAGGCCCACAAAGGGCAGGTTGCTTTTTATCCGAACCAGGAAAAAGGAGTCACATTTATCGCTACGTTTCCCACCCGTATCAGTTAGTAAAAGGCGCCACAGACACATCCCTGATTTCCTGCAGGAATGCAAGCCAAGCCTGGCGCAGTGGAATTGCTTTGTGCCAAATCCGCAATCCAAAATCGCCAACAACAAAGACGGCTTGGATTTCCTTGGCCGAATTTGTTCATAACCATATCCGGTCCAAGGGAATATCTTTTTGCTTTACACGAGAACTATCAAGGGGCGAAGCCTGGGCCTGCCAGCAGTACCTTGCCTCGCCAGCCCAACCAGCGATGCTCGCTGTGGACGTGAGTTTCACTCCCTGTCCGACTGACCGATTTCACCGTGAATCGACTTTGGAGCATCTGCCCCAGCGCGTTTAGCGGGCGCTCATACTCGCCCGTGTCCCTTGCTATGGTGATCA
>ENA-OSEO01002664-OSEO01002664.1-sediment-metagenome-genome-assembly--contig:-NODE-2664-length-24014-cov-3.436688_pt1 | contig 24014 bp, 25 predicted proteins | sample MGYA00237883_ERZ534232 | MGnify/ENA metagenome assembly ERZ534232
TATTCATGTCGTAGGTGACGGCCACCCGGCCGAGATCTTCTTTCGGAATATGGTAATTCCAGCTGGCCCACGCCGCCTTTTTGCCGGGAAGCAAGGTCTCGTCGCAATGCAGCACCGCCTGATTTTCCTGATAGGGAATCACCCCCAGAATATTCTTTTCGGCATCGGTTGGATCATCCAGCAGGGCCAGCGCCTGGTCGCTGTGGGCCGCAATGACCACCCGGTCGAATGTTTCCGCCGCTTCATTTTGCGGTTGAATCTCAACATGGTCCGGGTAGCGTCGGACCGATGCGACCGGACAGTTCAGACGGATCCGATCGGCGTAGGATTGGGTTATCGGTTTGATGTATTGCCGCGACCGGCCTTTGATGGTAAGCCACTGGGGTTGGTTTTTGACGTTTAGAAATCCGTGATTTTTAAAAAACTGGGCGAAATACCTCGCTGGAAATTCATTGAATTTTAGCGGGTCCGCCGACCAGATGGCTTCCCCCATGGGAATAATGAAATGTTGAACAAATGATTCCGAATAGCCTCTGCCGGTCAGAAACGCTGCAAGCGACAGCCCATAATCCTCTGCTTCCAAAAGCGCTTCCGAATCCCGTTTGAAGCGGTTGACGTCCCAGAGCATCCGATAAAAAGACGGCCGGAGCAGATTGCGCCGCTGGACGAAAAGGGAATTAAAGGTGCGGGGGCTGAATTCCAGGCCCGTTTTCTCGCATTGGACGCTGAAGCTCATCAGCGAGTTTTGCCAGCTCACCCCCAGGCGCTTCATTAGCTTGACGAAATTCGGATAGGTCTTTTCATTGAAGACGATGAATCCCGTATCCACGGCATATTGCTGCCCGTCGAGGGAGACATCCACGGTATGGGTGTGCCCGCCGATATAATCGTTGGCTTCATAGACGACGACTTCGTTATCTTCACTGAGCAAGAAGGCCGACGTCAACCCCGAAATCCCGGTACCGATGACGGCGATTCGCATGTTTTGCCCTCCAACGGAATTCGCAAATGCCCACTTAGCCGTCTTTGGATGGCTGTTAAAGCGATGATGCGGTTTTTTTCGGGTACGGGCTCGGAACCGGGACGCAGGTCCCATCCGTTACCCGACCGGAACATCAAAAACGATCGATGCTGCGTATGAAATAAACCATGAATTGGATGCAAAATCAATAAACCAATCATCCCTCCCCGCCAGCCCCTTGCGCATCGATGTAAACCGGATGCACTTTTTTGCCGGAATATCCGGTGGCGATCTCCGCCCATTCCGGTGTGTCGGACTGGACGACAGCCACGTATCGGTAGATTTTAACCATCCGCTGGCCGGCAAAGAACTTCGTCTTTCCTGTATCATCGAAGCGGTGGGCCGTGAACCTGGCAGACGGGTGGAATCCGGCGGCAACTGGATGGAAACCCTGATCGCCGGGCCCGGAATGCAGGCGCGCTGGCAAAACCAGCCGACCGATTTTTTTACCGATGACGCCTTTGCGCGGTTCGACGATCGACCCGATGAAAAATTTTATCAATTTCTTGAGGACGATGGGGTCGGCAGCCTGAAGGTTTCTTTTTTCAGACTGGTCCTTAGAGCCGGTTGAGGTCCTTGCGGTTGGCGGCAGCCTGATTCAAAACCTGCCGCTTCTCCCCCCTGTCCATACGGTCCCAGGTGCGATACATCATCCCCAGCCGGGGATTTTTCTGAAGACGTTGGCGGTGTCGATGGAAAAACTCCCAGTAGAGGCTGTTGAAGGGGCATGCCCCCTGGCCGTGACGCTTTTTCCAGTCATAGGCGCAGCCGTCGCAGTAGTCGCTCATCGAGCGGATGTAGTTGGCCGATGAGAGATAGGGCTTGGTGGCGACCCGGCCCCCGTCGGCAAATTGACTCATGGCCCGGGTGTTGGGCAGCTCCACCCACTGGATCGCATCGATATAGATCCCCAGATACCATTTGTCCACCGCATCCGGGTGAACGCCGGCCAGCAGGGCGAAATTGCCGGTGACCATCAACCGCTGGATATGATGGGCATAGGCCTGCTTCAACGATTGGCCGATAGCCGCCCGCAGACAATTCATGCGGGTCTGGCCGGTCCAGTAAAAATCCGGAAGCTCGGCCTGATGGTCGAAATAATTCATTGCCGCCAGATCGGGCATCAAGGCCCAATAAATTCCGCGCATGTATTCACGCCATCCCAAAATCTGGCGCACAAAGCCTTCGACCTGCTGGATGTCTATTTCGGCTGGCCTTTCCTCCCAGGCCTTGACCGCGGCTTCGATCACCTCCAGGGGGTGCAGCATTTTGGTATTCATGGCAAACGACAACCGGGAGTGGAACAGATGCCAATTGGAGACGGTCATGGCATCCTGATACGTGCCGAACGCGGAAAGAAAATCGTCGACAAAGCGTTTCAAAAGGGCGAGTGACTGGGCGCGGGTGATCGGCCAGATCAATTCGTCGGGCTGGATCTCACCGATGGTTGCCACCTTTCTTTCGCGGAGGGTGCGAACAATATCGGAAACGTCGGTATCGAAAAGAAGCGGCTGGGGTATCGGCACGCGAGGGTCGTAGGCCCGTCGGTTTTTCTGATCGTAGTTCCATTTTCCGCCGACAGGCTTGTCCTTGTCCAGAAGGATGTTGTACCGCTTGCGCATCATGCGGTAGAAAGATTCCATCAGGAACCGTTTTTTACCATCGAAAAAGTCCTTCAACTCGTGGCGCTCGGACAGGAAGTGCTGGGTATCCGAAGCCCGGCAGGGTATCGTAAGGGTTTTGGCAAATTCTCGAAGCTGAAGATCCAGCCGGTACTCGTCGGGCATCAAATATTCAAAATGGGTGATTCTTTTTCCGTGCAGCAGTTCCGTGATGTTGCCGGCAATCGTCTGACGGTTTTGGGGGTCATCAAGCTTCACATACACGACCCGGTGCCCCAGCTCGCGCAGACGTCCGGCAAAGGCTCGCATGGCTGCAAAAAAGGCGGAAACCTTTTGGATATGGTGCACAACGTAGTCTGTCTCCTGGCGGATTTCCATCAGCACATAGGTCACCTGCCGCTCCGGTCGTTTGAACCAGGAATGTTTCTCGTTCAGCTGATCCCCGAGGAGCAGCCGAAGCGTCTTTTGCTGGGGCATGGCAGTCACTCTCTGTTCTTCATAATTGTCTTGACCTCGATACCCCCCCTCACCCTGCCCTCTCCCCCAAAAAGGGGGAGAGGGTTGGGGTGAGGGGGCCCGAACCGGTAAATACGATTTCGAGACAATTAAATTCCAGTGGCCAATCGCGCTATCCGGGCTTGGATACGCGCACGAGCACGAATATCACACAACCCATCTTTCTTTCAATTTTGCATCGATCCTGGGCAGGTTTCTGGTTTCGACATTCTTTCATGCCTGCGCAGGGATGAATCCTGCGGGCTGCACGTGTCCTGTGCCCGGTCATACAGCCGGTTTCTGGATCCATCCGGTTTCTTGACAATGGTTAGGGATATTGTTACATCATCAGATCAGGGAGATCGAACGGTTCTCACGTTTTTTCAACCCTTTTCCACCCGGAGGGGCACGTACGGCTTTCGCCGATCGAGAACGCGTCGGATTTCTTTTCAAATCGGGGGCGACCGGCCCGAATATCGAGTCCAAATAGATACGCCGGAGCGTTTCCGGCGATTTTAAAAACCATCACGACCACTCGAAAGGAGATGGAAAAATGACCCGCTTGAGCCACCGGACGATTGTTGGAATGGTATTGGTGTCCATCGCCGTTCTGTTTGCGGCGACCCTGGCATCGGCAAAGCCGATTACCCTCAAATTCGGGCACTGCTCTTCGGCAGGGGATACCGACCCCTACCAGATTACCGCCGTTCAATTCTCAAAGGCGTTGGAAGCGATCGCCCCGGGCCAGTTCGAGGTTCAGATCTTCCCCAACCGCCAGCTGGGGGATGAAAAAGAGATGCTGGAAGGGTTGAGCTTCGGCACCCTGGATATGGCGGCGATCACCAACTCCCCGATATCCAGGATCTCGCTTCCCTTTCAGATCAACGACATGCCGTTTATCTACGAAAACGAAGCCCACGCCTATCGGATCCTCGACGGGCCGGTGGGCAAGCAGCTGCTCAAGACCCTGGAGGCCAAAAACATCATCGGCCTGGGATTTGCCGAAGGGGGGTTCCGGCACATGATCAACAACGTTCGCCCGATAAGGATGCCCGACGACGCCACGGGCATCAAATGGCGGGTGATGCCCAACCCCGTCTATATCGAGATGTTCCGGGCCCTGGGGGGCAATGCGGTCCCCATGCCGTGGGGCGAGGTGTTTACCGCCATCCAGCAGGGCACCATCGACGGGCTTGAGATTCCGGTGGCCGTCATCTTCAACAACGGCTATTACGAGGTCGCCAAACACTGCTCCCTGACCAATCACACCTACTCGGCCCTGGGCTTTCTGATCTCAAAGAGCAAGTACGGCAAGCTGACCCCCCAGCAGCAGGATGCCGTCCGCAACGCGGCGAGCAAAGCGATCGAAGCCGAACGGGCGATGAGCCGGAAAAACGCCAGCGATCTGGTCGGAAAACTCAAGGAAAAGGGGATGCAGGTCAACGAAGTCGCCGATTTTAAAGCCTTTCAGAAAAAAATGCCCAAGGTCTACGAACAGTTCAAGTCCAACATCGGAGACGAGATCTTCAACCAGGTCATTTCAAAGTAACCCGAGGGTTTTCTCGGTATCATTTCCCCGGGGGGCATCCCCCGGGGGAACCGTCCCGGAGGATGCATCGTGCGCAACCTGATCGACGGGGTCAGCACCTGGTGCGCCCGGATCACCCAGGCGGTGGTCCTGGTAACGGGCATCGGGCTGGTCCTCAACCTGCTGATCGCCATTTTCTTCCGCTATGTCGTGGGCTACGCCCTTTCCTGGCCCGAGGAGCTGTCGATGCTGCTGTTTACCTGGATCGTGTTTCTGACCGGCAGCCTGGGGGTCCGGGAACGGTTCCACGTTCGGCTCACCTTTGTCCTGAATCGGCTCCCGCCTCCGGTTCAAAGCATCGTATCCATTCTGATCGATGGGTCGGTCGTCTGTTTCGGCGTAGTCCTGTGCTACAGCGGAAAGGAGATGGTCACCCGCACCCTGGGCAACATCTCGGCCACCATCGGATATCCCCTCGAGCTGATCAACAGCGCGGCGATCGTCTGCGGGGGATTGATCATCATTCACGGTCTGCGCGTTTTGCTGATCCCGGAAAAGGAGAGTTGAGCCTGTGAGCTTCGCCTCGTTGCTGCTGACACTGGGGTTCGGTTTTCTTCTGGTCCTGGGGGTCCCCATCGTTTTCGCCATCGGGCTTGCCTCCATCGCGGTCATGTGGATCCTGGACATCGATCTGGTCATGCTGGCCCAGACCATGATCGCCGGAACCCAGTCCTTCGCGCTTCTGGCCATTCCCGGTTTCATCCTGGCCGGGGACCTGATGACCCGGGGGGGCATATCGTCCCACCTCATCAAGGTGTCCAACCGTCTGGTGCGGCACATCACCGGGGGGCTGGGAATGGTTTCGGTGCTCTCCTCGATGTTTTTCGCCTGTCTGTCCGGGTCGGCGCCGGCCACCACCGCAACCATCGGCTCGATCATGATCCCGGAGATGAAAAAGCGCGGGTACCCCACCCGCTTTTCCACGGCGCTGGCGTGCAGCGTCGGTCCCCTGGGTCAGATCATCCCCCCGTCGATTCCGTTTATCGTCTGGGGGGTCATCGCCGAAAAATCGATCACGCGTCTTTTCCTTTCGGGGGTGGTCCCCGGAATCCTCGACGGCATGGCCTACATGGTCGTCTGCTATTTCTATGCAAAACGGCTGGGGCTGGCCAGCGAACCCCGCGCCTCCCTCGGGGAACTGGCGCGCACCGCCTGGCAGGCCAAATGGGCACTGATCGCGCCGGTGATCATCCTGGGCGGAATCTACGGGGGGATCTTTACCCCCACGGAAGCCTCCATGGTCGCGGTGGCCTATGCGCTGTTCATCGGGATATTCGTCCACAAGGAAATCCGGATATCCGAGCTGGCGGGGGTGATCATCCAGTCGATGCGAACCACCACCCTGGTGATGTTCATCGTGGCGGCCGCGGCCGCCTTCGGTTGGCTTCTGGCCTACGAGCAGGTCCCCGCCCAGATCGTCGGGCTCATCCTGAAAATATCGGACAACAAGATCGTCATCCTGCTGCTGCTGAACCTGACCCTGCTGCTGATCGGCGCGGTCATGGACAATCTGGCGGCCATGGTCATCCTCAGCCCGCTTCTGATCAAACTGGGGGCCCAGTTGGGGCTGGACCCCATCCAGCTGGGGACCATCGTGGTGATCAACTTTGCCGTGGGCATGGAAACCCCGCCTTTCGGCTACTCCCTGTTCGTGGCCTCGGCCATCAGCGGTCTGACCATCGAGGAAATCTCCAAAGGGATACTCCCCTTTTTCCTGGTGGATTTCGGCATGCTGATGCTCATCACCTTCGTGCCCTGGATTTCCCTGGGGCTTCCCCGGCTGGTCCTGGGCTGAGGCCCGGATGCTGAAAAAATGCCCATGAAGAAAGATTTTTCCGCACCCCACTGAGGGTGACCCCAGGGGGGTGCCGTAAGAAAGGAGAAGCGAGCCGATGAACACCCAACCGCTCAACGGGGTCTTTGACATGCACATTCACGCCTTTCCGGACGTGGCCCCCCGAAAAGACGACGATATCGGCCTTGCAACGGCCGCAGCCGCGGCCAACATGGGGGGCATCATGATCAAGGCGCACCAGGGATCCACCGTGGAGCGCGCCCTTCTGGTTCAAAAGATCGTCGGGACGATCCGCGTCTTCGGCGGGGTGGTGCTCAACCATCCGATCGGCGGCTTAAACCCCCATGCGGTGGACGTCTATGTCCGGCTGGGGGCAAAAGAGATCTGGATGCCCACCCTTTCGGCCGACCACATGATCCGCTATCAGTCCTCACGATCCTCCGAGCAGGAGCGCGCGGCCTTCAACAAGGCCCACGGCGGCTCGGATACCTTTCCCCCCGGGCTGGCACAGCCCGGGGATCCCTGGCCATGGTCCCGAAAGGGCCGCGGGATCACCCTGTTTGACCAAGACCGCCGGTTGAAACCCGAGGTGCGGGCCATTCTCGAAATCATGGCGCCCGCCAAAACCATTCTCGGAACCGGGCACCTGTCCACGGCCGAAACCCTTGCGCTGGTGGATGCCGCGCTGGAGGCGGGAATCGAGCGGATCGTGCTGACCCACCCCGAATACATGGATCAGATACCCCTTGCGGAGCAGACCGCCCTGGCCAGAAAGGGGGTGTTCATGGAACGCTGCCTGCTGGCCGCCCACCCGGCGACCCGCTCCATCGGCGGCAACCTTTCGTTTGATGTCCTGGCAAAAAACATCCGCACCGTGGGGGTCGAATCCACGGTGCTGGGCACCGACTACGGGCAGCAAAAAAACGACCACCCCGTCGACGGCATGCGGACCTACCTGACCCTGCTGGACCGGGCGGGGTTTACACCCGCCGAGATCGAACGGATGGCGGTTAAAAACCCGGCCGCCCTGCTGGCGGACTGATTCGGCGGATCCTAAGGAGAAAAAAGATGATCCCATGGAAATCCGAACGATGATCGTGGACGTCCCCCGAAAACTTCTCTCCCTTTAGGAGGTCCTGGATACGATGAACGGATTGGAACGCATCCGAAAAGTGTTGACCGGGCAGGTCCCGGATCGGACACCGGTATTCCCCCTGGTTCACTACGGCACATCCCATGCGGCGGGATACACCATCCGGGAATTTTCCACCGATGCCCGAATCAACGCCCGATGCCTCATCCACGGCTTTCGGGCGTGCGGCTATGACGGGGTTCAACCGGCCGTTGCGGTCATGGTGGAAGGAGAAGCGGTCGGGGGCAGGGCCGAGTATCCGGAAGACAACGTCCCGTTCATCAAGGACGTCTTTCTCAAAACGCCCGACATGGATCTTCTGCAGATGCCGGATCCGAAGACGGCGGGCACCATGCCGCTGATCATCGAATCGACCCGCATCTGTGCGGCCGAAATCGGCACGGAAGCCTACATCGCTCCGATCATCATGGGGCCGCTCAATTCCGCCAGCCAGATCCGGGGGGTTGAAGCCCTCATGCTCGATGTGATCGACCGGCCCGAATTTGTCGAAGCGCTGCTCGACTTTACCACCGAGCTGGGGATCCGCTACGGAAAGGCGCTTCTGGATGCCGGGGCCCACGGCATCTTCATCGGCGAGGCGATCTGTTCACCCAACTTCATCTCGCCCAATCTCTACCGAAAAACCGTGCTCCCTCGGCAGCAGACCCTGATCGCAGCGCTTCACGCCTACGGTGCGGACAGCACCACGCTTCATATCTGCGGGGACACGCTGCCGATTTTGAACGCCTACGGGGTCCAAACCGGCGCCACGATCATCGATCTGGACTGGCAGGTGGATGTAGCCGGAGCGTTGGCTTCCGAAGCGCTGCGGGGGGCGGCCACCCTGGTGCGGGGAAATCTCAACCCGGCCGGGGAGCTGTTCAGGGGCAGCCCCCAGGACGTGCTCGAGGCGAGCCGGAAGCTGATCGAATCGGTCGGAAAAAACACCCGGTTCATTCTCGGCTCGGGCTGCACCATGAACCCGGATTCCCTTCCGGCCAACGCCCGGGCGATGGTGGAGGCGGCCGACCGGTTCGGCCGGTTTTAGACCGGCGGTTTCATCCCTTTCACCGCGGGCCTCAGTCCGACGCGCACAGCCTCCGATGCCCCCGGCCGGCCCCTCGCTCCCTGGGGGTCATTCCGGACGGTTTGCCGATGGGCGGCTGGTACTCGGGGATGAACCGCTCTTTGCCGATGCGGGGGTTTACCGCGCAGCGGGTGCCGAAAAGCCGCCACAGATCGCTGATGCACCCGTTGCAGCGGATGCACCGGACGATCCGATCCTCCCGGCCGTCCCGAACCTTGTTGGGCCATTGCGGATCGGCGATCAGCGCGCGGCACAGGGAGACCATGTCCGCCCAGCCTTCCGCGACGACCTTTTCGGCCAGCGAGGGGGTGTGGATGTTCGGGCAGATCACCGGCACGGTTGCCGATTCCTTGATGGCCCGCGCCTCTGGCAGGATCACCCCTTCTTCCTCCGGGTAAAGATACCCCAACGACTCGATCCGCCCCGAAGACAGGTGGATAAAGTCGAGCCCCTCTTGGATGAGCATCGGCACAATCCTTCGGGTATCTTCGAGGGTCAGCCCGCCGGGCACATGCTCGTCACCGCTGATCCGGTACCCGATGACAAAATCTTTGCCCAGGCGCTCACGGGTCTTGCGGATGATGTTTCGCGGGAGCGTCAGCCGTCTTTCCAAAGACCCCCCGTATCGATCCGTCCGTGCATTGGAAAGCGGTGAGACAAACTGTGCGAGCAGGTAGCCGTGAGCCCCGTGGATCTCGATGCCGTCGAATCCGGCGGCCCGGATGCGCACAGCGCCTTGCACGAAAAAATCCTCCAGCTCCCCCACCTCTTGGGTCTCCAGACCCCGGGGAGATGCGCCGATCGTCCCCTCCAGCCATTTGAGGCCCCTGGGAACGGTGCCCCCATCGATCCGGTAGGCCATCGGGGAAGGGGCCACAAGCCCGCCTCCCAGCCGTGCCGGGCTGGCCTGCCGACCGTGCCCGAGGCTCAGCTGCACGATACCCACCGCCCCATATGCGTGGATGACCTCGGCCAGATCCCGCAACCCGCGGAGCTGACGATCGGAATGAACACACATAACCCCGATTCCGTACCTGTCGGTGCACGTGGTGTGCTCCACGGTGATCCATCCGGCGCCCCCCCCGGCAAGCGCCACATAGCGGCACAGATCCTGATCGGTGACCGAGCCGTCGGGTGCGTGGGTTCCCATCGAGGTGGGGGCAACGGCGATCCGGTTTTTGACGGTCACCGAACCGATCCTCAGCGGCTTGAAGAGGGCTTCTCTCATAAAGGCATCTCCGATACCAATCCGTCTTCAGACCGGAACCGTCAGGATGGGTACCGTTGTACATCGGACGACCCTGTCGGCCACCGTACCGAAATCGAAATGGGATTCGCTGCCCCGGCTGGCCATGATCACCAGATCGATCGCGTTGTCTCTGATAAATTTCAAGATGACCTCGGCAGGCTTGCCCACATCAATGTGGCGGATATACAACGGGCATTCGTTGAGAAATTTCCCGCAAATTTCGTCCAGCCGCCTTTCGGCCGCCTCCCTTTCCATTTGCTGCATGGTCTCCTTCTCTTTCGGGTCATAATCTCCGTAATGGGCGCCGAATGCAGGATAATCCTTCATGACATAGAGAATATGAATCTCGGCACCGAACTGCTGCGACATCAAAGTGACCACGGGCAGCGCCCGGGAAGCGTTCTCGGAAAAGTCCGTCGGCCAGAGAATTTTTTCAATCTTCATTTCCACTGCTCCCTGAGTATATATATTCGTAATTACGATATCGTCTTAAAATCCCTCCCGGGCCGATGCGGGCTTAGGTCCGAACATGTCCCGGCCGGCCCAAAGGGGGTAGGGTCCGTTCCCCGAACGGACCGGATGGAACCGGAATTTCCCCGGTCGGTCACATCGCCCCGGCCGTCGCAGGCCGATGCAGGGATCGGCCCCTACACCACTGGGTGACCTGTTGCATGGGATCTTACGCTCCGCCTCCGGCGATAGCTTCAAGAATTCCCAATTTGCACCATACGCCACCGAATTTTCGACCCGGAGCACTTAGGGTTTGCCTGTTTGCCCCCCACCCGATTTACATCCGATATTTTCCCTTACGAATCAACAGAATTCTGGTACGGCCGGCACGTGTCGGTGAAACTGGGATTCGGTGAAGGCCCATGGGTCACCGTACACCCTCCTTGCCCGGACATCTGCCGATGGGGTGCTGTTGCCGAATCGATCGTTCTTCCCACAGTCATGGGATTTTCTTTTTGCCCCGGAGGCGTGAAATTGATACAAGCACCATCGAGACATTTTATCCTGACCGCACGCGGTCCGTTCCCCGGGAAAGAGAAATGAACCTCCGAAGGGCACTCATTCACGGAATACTTTATTTTCCTTACGTTTTCAACAAGATAACCGGCACCGGCGCATTCGGACCCGGGGGGGCCGAGGATATCGACCCTTCCGTTTTAGCCGAAAGCAATCCGCTGAAAGCCGCTCTGCTCAAACACCATGTCAAACAGTTCAACGGATCCGCGTGTTCGGTGGCAAGCGTGGTTTCAGTGGTCAATACCCTCCGGGACCTGCAACACGGCCCATCGATTCCGATCAGCCAGAGGGATATCCTTGAAAGCGTCCGAACCGCGCACTGGAAAGAGAGAATGAGCCGGAAGGGGTACAACGGAAAGCGGGGGCTTCCCCTTCCGGTTCTCGGGGAGGTGGTCCAAAGCAGCCTCGACACCTACGGGATACGGTATCGCGCCGTGGAAACGGTTCCTGCCTCAAAAAAACCCGGACGGGCCCAAAAGATCCGGGAGATCCTGCTCAAAAGGCTTTGGGAATTCGAAAACAGGGGCACCTGCCTGATCATCGCCCATTTCGACCAGGGGACCTATGTGCAGGCGCTGAACATCCCGCACATTTCACCGGTCGGGGGCTTTGATGCACAAACCGGAAAGGTCGTTGTTCTGGATGTGGATCCCGAGCAGGAAAAGCCCTACAGGATCGATTTCGATACCTTCTACAGGGGGCTTTCCAGCGACTACCATCATATGTTAAGCTTTTTTGGATACCGTGGCGGCGGGTATGTCTGGGTGCAGCTTTTCTGAAATGAAGCGGCCGGTCGTATCGAGCGCTTGAATACCGCCGACGGGCGGACCCTAGGATCGGCTGGCCGCGGCAACCCGTAATCTGCTCAAGGAGGATGTCATGAAAGACGAAATCATCCGGGTGGCAAAACCCCATCGACCCTTGAATGGAGACAAGGTTATATCCGATCTTAAAAAAACATTTCCCGATTTCGAGGCCATTCCCCTCGACAGGCTCGGCAAGGCGTTCGTGATCAAGCAGTCCGCCTTTGCCGGAGCCCGTATCGATGTGGGCGCCAAGCAGATCAGCCTCAAAGGGAAGGTTCCCGATCCCCTGGCACGGGTCATGGACCTGGCGCTGTTCGGGACGATTTCCGCGGCCAAGACGCACAAGGTGGTCAATCGGCTCAAACGGTTTTTAAAAGAGCACTACGCCGAATAAACCTTGGCGATCCGTGCCGGTCTGGGGGGATCTCCTCAATTTTCGTTTCGACCGTCGTCTCGGGATGACCTGTCCCGAGGTGAAAACAGGATCTTTCCGCTTTCCAGATCCAGGTGCCCCTCATAGAGGATCCGTTCGGGATATCGGTCCAGGGCCGCAAACTCTCTGATTTCTGCTTCCTGTCGCGATCCCGGATCAAAAATCCGGATCGCAAGGATCGGCCGATGGTCCAGGTAGTCCAGCTGTGCGATGCATTTGCACAGGCTCAAACGGTCCGGATCGGCACGGAGGCCGATCACCAGGTATGGGTAGGCCCAGTCCGGAATATCCATCGGGCCCTCTCCCCCGTGCCAGAGCCACCGCATCTTGGCACCCCTCCTTTAACTCCACCCCTGCCGCGCCAGGGGAAGGTTCTGCAGCCCTCTCGGGCAGCCGGGACCCCCGCCATCCGGGATCGCACGACCACCGGGGGGAAAAAAAGTATCCGATTGCGGGGCGGCCGATAATGCCCTATAGTATCGCCTTTATGGCAATGTGTGTACAGATCTTTTTATCTTTGTGAAAGCAACCCGCTCGATTGCTGGGAGAAAGACGCATGGTACCCGAGGGCGTTACCCGTATCCTGGAAAATATAGAAAAGGTCATCGTCGGAAAGCACCAGGCCATGGAGATGATGCTGTCCGCCATGCTCTGCGAGGGGCATATCCTCATCGAGGATCTTCCCGGCATCGGCAAGACCACCCTGTCCAAAAGCCTGGCCCGCTCCATCGGCGCCCGATTCAGCCGCATTCAGTGCACCCCCGACCTGCTGCCCTCGGACGTCACCGGAACCTTCTTCTTCAACCAGAAGGCGTCTGAATTCGAGTTTCGCCCCGGGCCCGTGATGTCCAACATCGTTCTGGTCGATGAGATCAACCGGGCCACCCCGCGCACCCAGTCCAGCCTTCTTGAAGCGATGGAGGAGCGGCAAATCACCGTGGATGGATCGACCCTGCCCCTTCCGCGACCCTTTCTGGTCATCGCCACCCAGAATCCGGTGGAACTGCAGGGGACCTTCCCCCTTCCCGAAGCCCAGCTGGATCGGTTCATGCTGATGCTGGCGCTGGGGTACCCCACCCGGGAAGAAGAGGATCGGATGATTCTCCGCTTCAACCAAGACAACCCTCTGGAGGCGCTGGGCGCCGTGGCATCCGGCGAAGAACTGCTCAACCTCATCTCCCTGGTCAACCGGATTCACGTGGATCCTTCCGTACGGCACTACATTCTGGAAATCACCCGGCGAACCCGGGTCGATCCCCTGGTGAAAGTGGGCGCCAGCCCCAGGGCCGGCCTGGCACTCTACAAGGCGAGCCAGGCCATGGCGTTTGTCCAGGGTCGGGAGTATGTCATCCCGGACGACGTCAAGCGGCTGGTGCTGCCGGTTCTGGCTCACCGTCTGATTCTGTCTTCCGATGGGTACTTTGCCAAAACGAGCAAAGAGGAGGTCCTTGAAGCCATTCTATCTGCACTCCCCGTTCCTGTGGAAGCATAAGATCAAAAAAACATCCGGGGCGCTGACCTTCGGTCTGGGGTATCCCCTCTTGTTCCACGGGGTATCCCTCGGGATCCTTCTGACCCTGGGAATCTTTGCGGTCAGCCGCCATTCGGTTCCCCTGACGGTTTTTTCATTCTCTTTCCTTGCGGTGGCGGCCGTTTCCTGGATCTGGAGCCGTTTGTCCCTGCGGAAGGTGTCTCTGCAGGTGGGGTTGTCCCGGAAACGGGCGTTTCCCGATGAGTCCGTCACCCTTTGTTTCGAGCTTTCAAATGAAAAACGGCTCCCGCTTCCGTGGGTGCGGATCGAAGCGGCGCTCCCCTGCCGGCTGGCCACCGGCGGACCCGGACCCGCCAGCGAATACACCCGGAAGCGGCTGCGATGGACCACCGCAATTTCCGGCCGGCAGCGCTTGAAATGGCATCACCCCCTGATCTGCAGGGCTCGGGGGGAGTACAGCCTCGGGCCGCTCCGACTCCGCTCAGGGGACATGTTCGGTCTTTTCCCCCGGGAGATGACCCTTCCCGGATCCGAATCCCTGCTGGTCTACCCCCGGATCGTACCCTCACCAGGTCTGCATCCGGCCCTGACCGAGTTTCTGGGAGCGCTTGAAAAAGACAGCCGGTTTTTCGAGGACCCGAGCCGCTCCATCGGCCCCCGGGACTACCGTCATCATGATCCTTTCAAGCGGATCCACTGGAAGGCCACGGCCAAACACGGACGGCTTCAGGTAAGGCAATTTGAATCCAGCACGGGGCTGAGCCTTTTGGTCATGCTGGATGTCCACAGTTTCTGCGGGGCAGAGCCCCAAGATGCGGAGATGTTTGAACGCGCCGTCAGCATCGCGGCCTCGCTGACCCACGAACTCCACGGGCAACGGTGGCCCGTGGGGCTCATCGCCAACGCCCTTCCCCAAATACGGATTCCGGTCTCCTCCCATCGCGACCAGCTTTGCTTTATCCTGGAAGCGCTCGCCAGGGTCCGGCAGACATCCCCCGGCCCCCTTCCTGAACTTTTTGAAAGGGAGTGTTTCCGGCTTTGCCCGGAAACGGTCTTCGTGATCATCACCCGGGGCCCCTGCCCTTTTCCGGGCGCCATGATCGGGGACATCAAGAGGCGCGGATATTCCCTGTTTCTGGTAACCTTCGAAAACGGCCCACGGGAAGCGGATCCCAGCGGGATTCCGACCTTCCGGGTTTCCTTTCCCGGTCCTTTTCCCGACCCCGGGGGGTCAATCGGATGAACCGCCGACACCCATCGCCGCTTGCGCTGCATCTATCCGTCATCGGCATGGAGATGTGCGGGTGCGCAATGGGACTGGCGCTGATCACAACCCGCCTGGGATGGGATCTTCTCCCTGTGTTGATCCTCCTTTTGGGCTACCCGTCCCTTTTTGTCTGCACCTTCACCGCGCCGGAAGGCGGCAGCCCCCTGCGCCTGCTTGGGGTTGCCGGTCTCATCGGTGCCGCCGCCCTTTTTTCCCTCGATATCCGCGCCATCGGCGAACCCGGGCTTATGCAGCAGGAGTTTCCCCGTCTGATATTTCATACCGCCCTCTGGGGGCTTTTTTGCCTGCTGGGAATCAGCCCCCTGCCGAACATGGCATCCCACCGCCACATTCAATTCCGGTTTCAAATCGCCGCCCCCATCCTGCTGGTGTTCATCTGGCTGGGCAGCACGGGGGTGGTTCCGGTCATCCTGTTTGTCTTTTTTGCCGTCACCGCGCTTTCCCAGGCCCGGTGGATCGATTCGGTGCGGGGGGGGATCGGAACGATTCGATCCCTGAAATTTGGCCACCGGCTGCTCGGCCCGGTGTCGATCTTCATCCCGGCGGGGATCCTTCTTTTTGCATTTTCCCCGGATCTGGCCCGCAGGTTGCTCGGCTTCCTGCTCGGTTCCGGAGCCGCCCTGCTCGGATGGCTGGATCGCCACCTTCCCCCTGCACGCACCGGAAAGCCCATAGATATCCTCATATTTTCCGGCTGCAAGATGAAATTCCCCAAGGAGGAGTCCGCCTTTTCCAAGATGGATCCCCTGGCCGGGGGCGGCGGAATCCCGGGCGACCCCCTCCTGTTGTGGATCTCGGGCATTGCAACGCTTCTGATCGCAGCGGCCTTTATCCGTTTCGCCCTCAAGGGATTGAAAAAAAAATCCCCCGCGGATCCGGGTCAGGGCATCATCTTCGAGGCCGACCGGGTGGAAAGCAGCCTGTTGAGCCGTCTGACCGCCTGGCTGGCCGGCATCGGGCACATCCTGGTCCGATTTTCCCGGTGGATGCGGCGGGTAACGGTGCTTCGCTTCCACCGGCGGTGCGCCCCGCGGCTTGCGGTGTGCACAGCGCGCGAACTCTACCGGGCATTGCTCCACTGGACCGCAGCCCATGGCGCAGCAATACTCCCGAACCAGACCCCGCTGGAATACCTAAACTCCCTGCGCCTTACCTATCCCCAGCAGGATCGCGAACTGACCCTGATTACCGAGGTCTACGTCCGCGCCCGGTATGGACGGATGACCCCGAGTCCGGCGGAATTCGAGGAAGCCCTGGGCGCCTGGGCACGCGTGCAGGCGGCGGCGCAAAAACCGATGCGCCCGACCGTAGGTTCCGGACGGCGTCGCCGGGGTCGGTTATTTTGATGCCCCAGGAAAATTCCATTGACTTACCCGTACGACTCTCCTATTTTGCATGAATAGTCAGGTGTTTCCATCTGACAGTTTCATACCCAACCGACACCGGAAGGAGGAAATCGAACATGCCACTGGTCATTATCGAAGCGGATGAGGGAAGAACGGTCGATCAAAAGAGAGGGCTCGCCAAGGACATCACCGAAGCCGTATGCAAAAATTTCAACGTCAAACCCGAAGCGGTCAGCATTCTCATTCATGAGGGCAAAAAGGAGAATCGCGCCAAAGCCGGAAAGCTGGCGATCGATTGACAAGGACCCTTTAGCCTCTGGAGGAAGACCGGATGGAACCCAAGGCCTTTCAAGACTTTTACCCGGACAACCTCAGCCACTGCTACGGATGCGGCCGGCTCAACCCCCACGGCTTGCACATCAAAAGCCGATGGGACGGGGATGAAACCGTGGCCATCGTTCACCCGGAGCCGTATCACTGCGCCATTCCCGGATATGTCTACGGCGGGTTCATCGCATCGGCCATCGACTGCCACGGCACCGGCACCGCGGCCGCGGCGGCTTACCGCGCCGAGAACCGAGGGATGGATACCCAACCGCCCCTGCGTTTTGTCACCGCGTCCCTGCATGTGGATTACCTCCGCCCCACCCCGCTGGGGGTGGCGCTTGAAGTCCGGGGGAAAGTCAAGGAGATAAAGGGCCGGAAGGTCGTGGTTACGGCAACGGTCTCGGCGGAAGGGAAAATTTGCGCCAAGGGCGAGGTGGTCGCGGTAAAAATGCCCGAGCACCTGGGGTAACGCCCCGGTATCCGGTCCTCCTTTTTTTCGGGCGTCGATTTCGGAAAAGTGCCCGGCCTCGATTTCACTCCAACAGAGAGAATGGAAATCTATACAGACACCGGGGGGGTCCCCTACACCCGCAAACAGATGTTTGATCTGATCGCGGATGTGGAGCGATATCCGGACTTTTTACCCGGCTGGCTCGCCACCCGGATTATAGAGCGTGACGCCGATACCGCGATCGTCGAACAGGAGATCGGTTCAGGCCTGTTCCGGACGCGGTTTTCCACCCGGGTCGTTTTCACCCCCCCCGGGGGTATCGACATCGCTTCTACGGATTCACCCTTTCGACGGCTCACGATCCGCTGGCGTTTCGAACCGGCGGGTCGTTCAAGGTGCCTGCTTGGCTTTTATGCGGGGGTTGAATTGCGGTCCGCATTATATGAAAGGCTGGCCGGACCTTTGCTTAAAAGCCATTTCCGGTGCATTGCTTCGGCTTTTGAAAACAGGGCAAACCAGTTGTACGGCCCGGAGGGGAAGACTTCGGGCATCGCGGCGGGTCGGGTGCTCCCAGGAAACACCCATCCCCTGACCCAGACGTAAAAAATACCTTCGCCTCCGGTCCGTTGGGGAAAATCGATGCCGGACCGCGGGTGGGGAAAGATTCAGCTGCGGGTCCATGAAAGGATGCTTTTTTCAGGGACATCGGTTCAATCCGGATCCGGCCCGATGACCAGGACGGGGCTGATTGCTTTCGCCGGGGTCGGACGGTTTCATATCACGGTCATCGCCGCCCTGGGCGCCTTTACCTTCGGGTGGCTGTTTACGGGTAAATATCCGTGGCTTGTCTCCGGAGTCTGCGCCCTGGATTGGTTCATCGTCAATCTGATCAACCGGGTGGTCGATCTGAGAGAAGACAGGGCCGGCGGGATCGAGGGCACCGATTTTATCGAACACCACCGAAAACCGCTTCTGGCCCTGGGCGGTTTTCTTCTCTTCGGCTCGCTGCCGGTTGTCCACCTTCTGGTGCCGGAAATCACCGGTCTTCGGATCGCCGGTCACTGCCTCGGCTTGCTTTACAACTTGCCCCTGCTGCCGGGAAAACGACGGCTCAAAACGCTCTGTTTCTTCAAAAATATCGCATCGGGTACGGGGTTTATGATCACGGTGTTCGGCTATCCGCTGGCGGCCGCATCCGTGCTTACAGGAGATGGCCGATTCCCCGCCGGAATCTGCTGGACCACCGTGGGGTTTTCAGCGGTTTTTTTCCTTTTGTTCACCCAAAGCTATGAAGTCATCTACGATCTGCGGGACGCAAAGGGTGATGCCGTGGCCGGGGTCCGGACCTACCCGGTTGTCTTCGGCAAACAGGCGGCGGTCCATATCACCGAGGCGCTCATCGCTTCGTCGATTCTCGTGCTTGCCGCCGGCTATCTGCTGGCCTATGTTCCCTGGCGGATTTTCATCATGACCGCGGCCCCCGTCATTCAACTGATCCTGTTCAAACGCGCAGTCCATCGGGGCATTTCGGCCAAAGCGTGTATCCGGATGACCTGGGTCGGTGTCCTGCTGCTGGGGGTCTACCATCTGTGGGTCGCCGCCGGGCTGCCGGGGGCGAATCGATAAGCATGCCGATCCTGGAAACGATCGCCCTTGCCATTACGGCCGTCTACCTGATATCGAGGGCCGTGGGGCCTTCGGGGGGCAAACGGGTGGTCATCCGGTATGCCCTGATCGCCGCAGCCGGCTGGACCGCGGAAGAAACCTGCATTCTATCCTATGGGTTCTACCAGTACAGCTCTTCCTGGCACCTGACCGTGGGTCAGGTTCCCCTGCTCATTGCCGCGGTCTGGCCTGCGGTGATCCAGTCGGCATGGGATCTTGCCGCTGCGCCGGCCGATGGGGGAGCAAAGCGAAAAGTCTTCACCGGAGCCGCCGTCGTGTTGACCGACGCCCTGCTCATCGAACCGGTGGCGGCAAACGCAGGCCTCTGGTCATGGAACGCACCCGGAATTTTCGGGGTGCCCCCCGTCGGGATTTTCGGCTGGGGGTGCTTTGCCTTGCTGTGCCTCCGGGTGTTTTATATCGACCCCCCCGGCACCCGCCGATGGGGCTTTTGGATGCTGGGCCCGGCAATTGCCGTGGTGGGAACCCACTTGCTGGTGGTGTGCGGGTGGTGGGGAATCTTGCGCTGGATCAACGTCGCTGTGCATCCGGGGCTTGCCGCGGCAGCGGCCTGGGGGGGCTCCCTCCTGATGGCCTGGCGGATCCTCAGGCGCCGGACCACCGGAAGCGGGGCTGCAAAAAAAAACCTGCTGTGGCGTTTGCCGGCTGCGGGGTTCGTATTCTCACTGTTGGCCCTGCATCCCGGCCCCTGCCCATACCTTGCCGCCTATGCCGCAGCCTTTGTACCGCCCTACCTGGTACTGATGGCCCGGCACCATCCATACCGCCGATCTAGGGTTTCCGGTAAACGTTGAGCCCCACCCCCTCTGCCGTTTCCGCCGGGACCTTTTCGGCCGCCGGCCGGCGAAAGAGACGATAGGCCATGAACAAGGCCGGAATGGCGCCAAGATAGAATCCGATCTTGAAATTGCCGGTGCCGCCCACGATCAGCGCGTAGATCATCGGATAGGACATCATCCCGCTGCCGCCGAACGCCAGCACGGCCCCCGTGGTTCCCCCGATGTTGCCCGCCGGCGCCAGGCGGGCCACCTCGCTGAGCAGCAGGCCGTGCCAGCCGATCGCTGAAATACAATACAGGATCGCCACGAAGGCGATCATCGGAACCGACCAGCTCGGATCGTAAAGCCCGGTGCCGATGGAGGCCACCGCCATCACCACGGCTAGCAGGGCCAGCAGCGTCCGGGTCGGCATCAGGCTGCTGCCCATCCACCCCCAGAAGATACGGGCAACGATCGCGGTGGACATCGCCAGTGAAAAAACATGGTTGGCGGTTGCCAGGGGCTTTCCGAGGTTCTGCGAGACGATGGTTACAAAATAAGAACAGAACAGGCTCTGCAGACCGACGAAGCAGAACATGGCAAAGGCCAAATCGCGAAGCTCCGGCCGGTGCAGCATCCGGCGCAAATTGTTCCAGATCTCCGCCACCTTGACCCGGTGGCCGGGGTTACGGTCGGCGTCAAAACGGGAACGCACCGGTTGCAGTATCAACGCAAATGCGATGCACAAGGCCCCGGTTACTGCAAACCCGCCCCTCCAGCCGACCGTGACCAGCAGCACCGGCACCAGCGTCCCGGCGATCAGACCGCCGGCCGGAACCCCGGTCTGCTTGATGGAGAAGGTCAGCGGGGCATACCGGGGAGGGCTGTACCGGGCCAGCAGATGCGAGCTGGCGGGGGTAGAAAATGAGGTCCCCATGCCGATCAAGGCGGCCGCACCGGCAAAAACCCAGAGACTGCCCGCCGCGCCGACCATCAGACCGATGCCGATGATGAGCAACGAGAACTGGCTCATGCGGATCGCGCCGTACCGAAGGATGAAGCCCCCGCAGCAAAGCTGCCAAATCGAGCTGACGAAATAAAGGATTCCGGTGTGATAGCCGATCAAATAGGGGTCGACATCGATGGCGTTTGCCACCACGGGGGCCATGTTCGGAAGGACGATTGCAGACATGTAGGCAAGCGCCTGCTGGATCAGCATAACGACGATGACAAGGGTCAACTGGAACATTGCACAACCTTTTAAAAGGGATTGCCCGAAAAAATTTCAGGTTACTCTGAAGGGGTGTCGAAGTCAACGGCTGGAAAAAGAACCGCGCACATCAGGATCGCGTCGGCGACATGGAGTTTGCTCAAGGGATGTACCCGGATCCTTCCCTCTGCGCTGCTCTTATGCTTGACAACCCTGGGCATTGATGAATAATGGTTTTCATATGAGCCGCAAATACGATGTCCGTTTTATCAACCCCCTGCTCAATGCCGTCATCGACGTGTTGGCGACGATGGCGATGGTCCGCGCCAAACCCGGAAAGCCCTACCTCAACGCCCTTCGCATCGCCAAAGGGGACGTTACCGGGCTTATCGGCGTCTCGGGATTTGCAGACGGGATTATTTCCCTTACGCTGGATCAATCCTGTGTTCTTAAAATCGTATCCAATATGCTCGGAGAAGAGTTTAACAGCATCGACGACGACATCGCCGATGCCGTGGGAGAACTGACAAACATGATCGCCGGCCAGGCCCGGACCCATCTTGCCGATGCGGGAATGAACTTTAAGGCCGGAACACCGAGCGTCGTCATTGGAAAAAACCATGTGCTCAATCATATCGGCAACTCCCCCATTCTTTCCATTCCCTTTTCCACACCGGACGGCAACCTCGTGGTGGAAATATCCCTGGCCAAATCTTAGAAATGGGCAAAGAGGGATGAGCCGCGATACCCGCGGATCGGTTCGCCGGGGGTATGGTCTGTTGGGGTAAAACGTGCGGGGGGCTTTATCTGAACGGCGCCGGGGGGATGAATGATTCTGCCGTACCGCACCGGGACGGGAGGGGGCGAACCGGCAAAATCTCACCGATTTTCAACTGGATCAGGGTGCGACGGCGCCGGGGGGAGTATCCGTATCGGACGGCTCCCCCCTGGATGCTCAACGGCTGGGGGTCGCTAACGTCCCCCTGTCCCTCTTCCAAAAACATCCCTTCCCTTCAGCGGGTTGTAGAGCTTCGTTATGGCGTACTTCATGATGTCCACGGATTTCATTTCCAAAATAATGTTGAACAGGGTCTTGTCCGCGTCTTCCGGAAGCACACAGGCATTCTCCGCATCGAAGGCCAGGTCTTTATACCCTTTCAACAGTTTTTTTTGATCCTTTTCGGTCATGCAGACCTGGATCGCCTGTTTGCCCTGGATGTCCTTGACCTTGTCGGCCAACCCCGCTTCCTGGATCTTCTTCATTTTTTCGTCATCCAGAAAAATATTGATGCAGCACTCCGCCATAGCCAAACCTCCTTTAATTGAGTGGGATTTAAACGGGATATTTCATCCCGCCGATTCTCAGGGTACGCCCTTTCCCCGGTGTCATCCAACGGGGCAATGGAAATACAGGGGGTTCTTATCAAATGATGCATTCTTAATCAAGGGGACAAAAAATAGGCCCTCCGATCCCGACCTCACAATTATTTTGACACATCGCCTGCTGTTTTGCATGATTGGCGAATTGCTGTGAACGATGGAACCGGCGGGAGATATCGAGGATAATACTGAAAATCGGCTCGGGTCGAAACCTGCGGAAAGGACACAGGGTCAAGAAACCATGGCAAAAACAACCTCCCGTGTTCTGAAAAATTTATCCCCCATCGAATTCCGGACGATTTTGTTATCCCATGGCTGGTTTGATCTTTCGCCGGTGCACGTGGATATAAAAATACCATATTTCAATAGACCATTTGAAACGGAAGACGGACGCGGAGAATTCTCGATTTATATAAAAAATGGCAGATGCTGCATAGATATCCGCTCAGGGGACAGGGAACAGGTCCTTTCGATTGCAGCACGCTGCCTATCATTGGATACCGACATTTCCGGATTCCATGCAGCAGTCGCCAAAGACCAATGCCATGAATGGATAATTCAAAAGCGATTTGGACGGTATCTGAAATCACCGACCCTTTTCGAGGACTGCTACAAGGTGCTCATGACCACCAATATCAATTGGACGAGTTCGAAGTTTATTGTCCGGAAGACCGTCGAGAATTACGGTTCAAGAATCAACGAAAAAACCGCTTTCCCTTTACCAAATAGAATGTTGAGAGTTCCCGAGGACGAACTGAGGTCAAAATTGAAATGCGGATACCGGGCAAAATATGTTACCGCCTTATGCGAGAGAGCAATTGGGAATCCCGAGCTTTTCCTTGGAGACGCTTGGAAGAACCTAAATCCATCCCAATTCAAAGGGGAGCTGGTTAAAATAAACGGCTTGGGCGAGATGGGCCTATCGTACTTGGGCCGATTTTATGGAAAACCGGCGGATTACACCATTGACAGCTGGGTTATCAATCGATGCGATCGGATCTGGGGGTTGAATTTTAGAAAACCGGTTCGGAAGGGAAAGAATAAGGGCAAATCGGTTCCAGACTCCGTAAGATATAAAAAATGGGCGGAGTCTCATTACAAAGATTACACGCCATACGGTCCGAATCTTTTCTGGTTCGAAGTGTCCAGGTATTGGCACGGACTGGATGACCATGAGGGGCGCTGGTGGTAATCCGGGGTATCGGATCAGAACCGTTCGACCCCGATACCGACCCCGACCCCGAACGGATCGCGCCCGTTGGGCGCTCAATGATCTTTCCAGCGAACGGGCTCTTCAGCCGCACGGCTTTTTGCGTCGGCTTAATTAGCTTTGTTGGGCGTGCTCACGATTTCACCCTGAATACCTTATAGGCCCACAGGATGCAAAGCGATGCCAGCATAAGCCAGATTATGATAATTACCGCTCCTGCAACCCGGCTCACCGGCTTTCCATTCCGAATAGTTACCTGTGCCCGTACGCGGCACTCAGCCAGAACTTGATGAGGAACCAACCTGATTGCCAAAAAAATGCCTATTGGTATCAAAATGAGATCATCCAGATAGCCCAGAACTGGCACAAAGTCTGGGATCAGATCAATGGGGCTAAAAGCATAAGCGACGATGCCAGCAACAAGAAGTTTTGCATACCATGGTGTTCTCGGGTCACGTGCAGTAAGGTAAAGAGCAAAGGTCTCCGCCTTGAGATGACGTGCACGTTGCTTAAGTTTAGCTAACATTGCCATTTTGTTTTAGACCCTTTATCAGAAACATACACGCAAAAGCATGCATAATTGAAGAAGGTCATTTTGCTTATGCAAGGATA
>ENA-OSEO01002666-OSEO01002666.1-sediment-metagenome-genome-assembly--contig:-NODE-2666-length-24003-cov-6.105450_pt1 | contig 24003 bp, 20 predicted proteins | sample MGYA00237883_ERZ534232 | MGnify/ENA metagenome assembly ERZ534232
GTACACATTGAGCGGCGGTTTTGCGGTAGCGATCAACACCACACTGGACGCCCAGGGCGATCTCCCGGCCGGGCCTTACCTGGGGATGGAACTCAGCGGCGGTCTACACAGTTCGGACTCCTGAACGGTTGGTCCCTATATGCCGACTCCATTCGGTGCGTCGCTGGGCAGCGGACGGAATAGCCTATCCTCCAGTGCCTCTCGGTCGGGTACTATGGCTAGCGCCAGGCAGTCCAATACGGTCTTGGCTGACTCCGCGTAATGTACGATGTCTCTCCCCGCTCTGTTGTCGTCAGGGCACTCTGTAGACCACCGGTCACGCAGCTCGGCGGCTGCCCGCTCAAGCCTGTCGAGGCTCGCCAGTACTTCGCCAGAGTTGTACACCGATCGGCGCAGCACGTCCATGACCGTTAGCCAGTACTCCGGAGACGAATCGCCACCGAGTGGCAACAGTGCGGACACGGTGGTTGCCAGCTCGGCCCGGCCCTGACTATTGGAGGCGCGCGCAAACTTCGTTACGGCCCTCTGAGCTATTGTTGCCAAATTCGCACGGATCTCCTCTCCAAAGTCGTTCCGTGGGCCTGTTGGCTCCGACTGGTTGCTGGCCCTCACCTCCAAAGACCAAAGTGACCGGTGGGCCAGCATCATGGTGGTATAGCGGAGCTCCATTGCATAGAACGCAGAATGGAGTGCCAGATCTCGCTCCAGTTCCCGATCAAGGCGACAGGCCATGTAGACCGCCACTTGGGCCCGCACCGTCATGCCTAGCGCGTCCAGGTCAATCTGACAGGTTCGCTCGATCTCTGGGGCGGGTGGGTAAGGAGTCTCGACCAGCGTCTGCGTGGCGATAGCTTGCTCGAGGAACGAAACAAGGCTGTCTAGTTCCACAATAGCGCCAATGTCCGGATGAAGCGGTGAGACGCCCCCAAAGGCGAGGAAAGCACGTCGCGCAACACTTCTGTACGGTGACGCAAGAGCGGCGTCTGCCTCAGCGACAAGCGACAGCCAGCGCGATAAGCAGGGCGAAGCGTGCGCTTGATCAAACAGTGCCTTGGTGAGAGCGTCGACGAAACCGGCTGCGTCCGGCAACATGCTTGCGATCATCGTCAGCACTTGCTCCCAACGATCATCGTCGAGGCGCCCGGCAGCCACCTCTAGCGTTCCCGAGGCCGTTCTGCTTACCACATACCTCGCTGCGTAGTACTCCTGAAATGTTAGGTGCGCGAATGAGTAGAGCCCGGCCACCTGCTGTACGAAGATACCATGTTGGGCAATGATCTCCCGCAGAACCTGTCCCGCATCGATGTCGATGGCCTCGGGCACCTCAGGCACATTCTCCAGGTATGCTCGTATGCGGGCCTCCAGATCTACCTGTTCAAACAGAGCCTGTCCATTTACTAGACCATCGTAGGCGATCCGGTCGAACAACTGCTGTTTTCGATCCCTTGATAGTCCTCGGTACAGCCCACCTCGCCGGATCTCCCTGCTAACATCCCACCGCCGCAAGAGTGCATCCAGAGCATCCTGGTACAGTTCGACTTTGCGCTTAGGGAAACCTAAAGTCTCCTCGTAGTTGAGACAAAGTAGGGTCAATAGCAGAGGACTACGGGCCAGGTCCCGAATGCCCTCGTGCTCCGGCGCATCCAATTCGGTCAACATCGCGTCCGCCAGCCGAGTGCTGGCCTCCTGATCATCGCCGCTCCAAAACCAGTTGCGCACGAACCTCTCTACCTGATCCGGCTCAAAATCGGCCATCTCAAGGTAGGTGAACCTAGGGTGGAAGGTGTGCTCAGTCGCAGCCGTCCGGCAGGTTATGACAACGTGGCACCCATCGTACCGCTGTGAAAACTCCTCGATCATCCTCGTGATCCGCGTCCGAGCGTCGTCCGCCTCTGTGGGGCCCTGGGGCACCTCATCAAGTCCATCAAACAACACCAGAGCCCTGCCGCTGCGAAGCAGATGATCGATGAATGGCTCGGCATCTGGGAAACCGCAGACGTCAAACAGATGTTCTATATACGAGTTCACTGACTCGCGACCTAGAGCCAAGTCCCTGAGCGACACAAAGATCGGCGTCTTGCCAAGGTGCGGCCCCCAAGCCCCGCGCTGAGCCTCGTTCAGCGCCAGCCATCGCAGAAACGTCGTCTTGCCCGCTCCGGGCTTGCCCTGAATGACGAACTTCGTCCCCTCGTTCAGGACATCTCGTCCTGGACGACGCTCGCTAGTACGGAGGGGGATGCTACGATCCTGCTCCCATATCAGTTCACTCAGCCAGTCAGCATCAAGCCGCCGATGGTCTGTGAGCTCGTCCAACACGTAGACATCCGTGAATATGTCCCTGAGTGGTTTGGCAGTGGTCTGGCCCAGAGACCGGATCGAGCCATACTGCCGGATGACTTGCTGATCGTACCTGTCCTCAGCTGCCGCGAACTGCGCTTGTGTCCAACCCCAGCCTAGGGCCTTTCCGAACCCTCCTAGGACCTTCTCAGCCAGCCAGCCGAAAACGGGGGACGCAGTCGCCCACATTGCCAAGTACATGTCAGACATCACTGTTCTCCCCGACCTGAGTTGAGTCAGAATCGACTTAGCTTACTACTGCGGCAAGCATCGGTCAACGGGATCGATGCAGAACACGGCCCAGGCGGCACTAGGTCACGCGCATTGGCACAGTCTTTGGGCTCGACGTCCAACAGGAATCCACCTCCGCGACCGGCAGCCCCTGATATACAAGCCGTGGGAGCCAGACATCGTCCGGGCGACGGAATACTTGCCAGGTTAGGCGCGTGAACGTTCGGAGCAGGGGTGGCTCGCACGCCCCTCTCCTGCGTGTGGACCACGGACCTTGGGGAGCGCATGTGCCCCTGCGGGGCGTGTGCTGTAAACAGCGCCTTGCACTCCGCGGTGGCGCGCAGCGCGAACGCCCAGTCATCGATGAGCGCCACCGGGACCGGCTAAAGCCGGCGCTCCGGCCCACCCACTGGAACTCGCTCCCTGGGGCGCGGCGTTCGTCAGGCCGCCCTGCTCCGCGCCAAGACCCAGGACAATCTCGTTACTATCCACCACGTCCACATCGAAATGGATGGCCACGCGCGAGCAGCCCGTCGCACGGAGCCAGTCCAGCACCGGCCCGCTGCCCGCGTGCAAGTCCTCCGGCGCAAACGCCCGGATCCCCCATTCTGCACCATGCGAGATCGCGTCCTCGTCCCAGGCGTGCAGGCCGGCCAGCGCCACCCGCGCGGGCGCGATCGTGGCCGACAGCATCCGCAGAACGTCGGCATCGCCGTGGCCGAGGAGAGGCGAAAGCGCCATGGCCTGAAAGCCAGCGTATTGTCCCTCGAGCGTGCCCGCATCCGGGTGCGAATCGACCCACAGCACCGCCAGATCCTCACCGTATCTCCTGGCCAGCCAGGAGACGGGCGCGACACTCACCGAGCAATCTCCCCCCAACGTAAGGATGCGCTCGGGCCTGTGCTCGTCGATGATCTCCAGTGCATGAGCCAGTCCGGCGAGCACCGCCTCTTTTGCTTCGATGCCATCCTCTTTCGCCTAGCCGGCAACGCCCATCTCAACCGGCACCACCTCGGTGGGTCCGCCCTGTTCCGGCAGAACGGCATTGAGCATGGTGGTGCCCACCGTATACCCCCGCCGCGCCACCTCAACGGGCACCTCGGTGAACAACTCGCGGATCGAGCTCACCCCCGCACCCCGTCACTGCGGCCAGACCAGGCGCAGCGTAGATTTGCCCCTACCTGGAACCTCCCCGTCGCCACTTTTCTGTGTTATTTTCGCTCCGATCGTACCGCATCGGGGCGCTGCTTGCGTATCGCCACATGCCCAGGCCCGGCCATTGGCGACTGCCCACCCCGTGCAGACACCAGCGGCTACCGACCTGAAAATCTGTGCTCTGCTCCCGGTGCCTTACTGGAGATGCTGATCAACTGCAAAGTATGCCATCAAGCAGCCTGCTCTGGGAGTCGGGAGAATCCATGACAACGCGCCACAGGCTAGCCCCCTATCACTTGGCCCGTTGTAACGCGGCGTAGCGGCCCCTCACTGTCGTTCGGTGGCTCATGCCGATGCGTTGCTCAGTTCTACCGCTGCCAGCCGCATGCGATTGTAGCGGCTCCTGCCCTGCCTATCCTGTATATCCTGTCCATCGATGTTGATTCCTTCCTGTCCATCGATGTTGATGCCTACACGCGTATCACGCGCCCCTCGCGCCGCGGTTTGGCGTGCGGTGCCGGCCCGTCGCGGTAGCCCATGACCACGTGCAAGATAGGCTCGTAGTTCTCGGGGACGTCCGATTCCACCAGCAGGCGTTGGCCCAGCTCGCCTGCAAAGGTGCTCGTTGCGCGCGCCACCACGCAGGAGCCTATCCCCAGCGCGTGCGCCGCCAGCATCATGTTCTCGCCCATGCACCAGCAGTCGCCGGGGCCGTTGGCCATCCCTTTCGGTGCAAACAGTGAGATCACCGTGGGCGCGCCATAGAACGCGCTGGGGATGTTGCGATCGTCGGCGATGCTGGGCTGCTCCATCGAGACGCTAAAGGTCCCGCGCCCGGTCGCATATTGCGCATTGCGATTCGTGCGCCCCAGGGCCTCGTTGATCCCGGCATCCTGGCACACAACCATCATCCCCGATTGCCGCCCCCCGGCCCCCGGCGCCCAGAGACCCGCGTCGATGATCTGCTGCAGGATCTCCTCGGGGATCTGCTCCTGCGTGTACCTGCGGATCGATCGCCGCGTACGAATCGTCTCCAAGACCTCGTTCATGCAAACACCTCTTCCTGTATGTACGGACCGCCGGCATTCCTGCCGGCAGCTGTCTACAAGCCGACAAGAATGTCGGCGGTCCAGTCGGCGGTCCAGTCGGCGGTCCAGTCGCCGGTCCATGGGCTAGTCTTCGCTCTGCCGCTCAAATGGCACGTGCCACATCCGGTCTACGCCTGCCACCCTCCGCGCGCTCCCGTAACGCCACTCGGCCGGGGACTCCACCAGGCCGGCCTTGACCGGGTTGTTGTGCACATACAGCACGGCGTTCTCCAGGTGTTTCACGTCCCGGATATACCTGTCATAGTATTCCCGATGCCAGAGGGCACCCTCTCGACCCAACAAGGCGTTCACCCGCCTGGCCGAGTATCCTTTCCAATTCTGCAACATGCGCGCCAGCGGCGTCCCATCGAGGGTTTCGACGACCACATGCACGTGGTTGGGCATAATCACCCAGGCCAGCAAAGCGTAACGCTCCCCGTCATAGTGCAGCAGTGTGCCCTCCACGATCTCGGCCACGCGTTCGTCCGCCAGCAGGCAGCCGCCCCAACCTTGATCCAGCAGCGCCTGCACACGTGCCCGCCGGGCATCGTCGGATTCAGTGGGCGTCCGCCCCTCCTGAAGCAGCCTCAGCGGCAGGCTGTCGGCCAGGTGAAAGGTCACCGCCTGGATAAGCCCCGGCTCATCACGATGAGGGAGATAGCCGCGCGAGTACCAGCCCCGGTGTGTGGTCATGCTTCACATCCATTGCTAAAGACGCATTCCATCAGCGGCTCGATGATACACGTTCAGGTACCCGGCGCGCCAGTCAATCCCCTGGACGGCGACGTGTCCGTTGGACCGCCGACATTCCTGTCGGCTCTTTCGGATGCCGACAAGAATGTCGGCGGTCCAAAGCGATGTACCCATCGCCGTCGGCGCTCCAGCCGGCGGTCCCAACACTGCCGCGCTTGCTCCATCCCCGCTCGCCGTGCTAGACTCCCGCCACCTCAACGCCAGAGAGGATCGCTACCTCCATGACACCTATCCAGAGCGACACCAGCCCCCGCCACCGCGTGCGCGAGGTCTGCCTGCTGTTCCTCAAACTCGGCCTGATCGGCTTTGGTGGCCCGGCCGCCACCATTGCCATGATGGAGGACGAGTTCGTCACGCGCCGGCAGTGGCTGTCCCGTACCCGCTTTTTGGATATCGTCGGCGCCACCAACCTGATCCCCGGGCCAAACGCCACCGAGATTGCCATTCAGGTGGGCTTTATTCGCGCAGGCTGGCCGGGTATGGCGCTGGCCGGGCTGTGCTTTATCCTTCCAGGCGCCCTGATCACCCTGGCGCTTGCCTGGGGGTACGTCCGCTTTGGCACGCTGCCCGCCATCACCCCCTTCCTGGATGGCATCAAGCCGGCCGTCCTGGCGGTGATCGTCGGTGCCATCTGGCGGCTGGGCCGCAGCACCACGCTGAGCCAGCCGCGCGAGCGGCGATGGCCGTTGCTGGTGGTGGCTGCACTGGTGCTCGCGGCTGCGCTCCTGGGCCTGCATGAGATTCTCGCGCTGTTTGCGGGCGGGCTGGCCGGCATGCTCTGGTTGCAGGCCGGCAGGTTGCCTCGCCCCCGTGCGCCAACCGCCCTCCTGGCGCTTCTGCCTGGTAGAGTTCCGATGGCGCACATCTCACCGGCTGCAGCCCTTCCCTGGGCAGCGGCCACTGCGCTGGCGTCTGCGAGCCTCACGCTCGGGCGCCTGTTCCTGTTCTTTTTGCAGGTGGGCGCAGTACTTTACGGCAGCGGCTATGTCCTGATCGCCTTCCTGGAGGGCGGCCTCGTCCATCGCTACGGCTGGCTCACCGGCCAGCAACTACTGGACGCCGTCGCCGCAGGGCAACTCACTCCCGGACCGCTCAGCCAGACAGCCACCTTTGTGGGCTACCTCCTGCTGGGGATCCCAGGCGCGGCGCTGGCCACCCTGGGGATGTTCCTGCCTTCCTTCGTCATCTCCGTGGCCCTGAGCGCCGTCGTGCCCCACCTGCGCCGCTCGGCCTGGGTGGCGGCATTCATGGATGCCGTCAATCTCAGCGCTCTGGGGTTGATGGCCTCGGTGGCGCTCAAGCTGGGCATCGCGACGCTGACCAACTGGCCCGCAGTCGCTATCGCCGTGCTGGCCGCCGCCGCTGCCCTGCGCTGGCGGCTCAACAGCGCGTGGCTGGTGCTGGGTGGTGCGCTGCTGGGGTGGATTGCCAGCTTGCTGATGTAGCAACAGGACCGAAACAGGGATGGGCTGGGGCGCACAGTATAGCGCTGACAGGATGCGATGGAAGGGCAGACGCGGCTGCAGGTCGAGTCCTCGCCCCTCTCTTGTTTTTTGTGGTCGATGGACGATGGACGATAGGGCTGCCGTGGACCGCCGTCCTGGGGCGCGTGCGGCTCGGAAGCCGGCTCCAGACCCGCGATGGCGCGCAGCGCCAACACGCCCACCGACGACGGGCAACAGTGCGCGTTTAGACCGTCCAGGTGATCAGCGCGGAGCGCATCGATGCCGGCCACACATATTGCTCGCCGTCCCAGGTCAGGCGCTCCGCGAGCAACCCGCGCAGGTAATCGTCGTGCTCGGACGGGCCATGCAGGCCCAGCTTGCGCCTGGTCTCGTCCAGCGCCTCGTCGATGCTGGCGTTCTTCCACTCGCCCCAGGCGCCCGTGTCCTCCATCAGCACGTCGGGAAATATCCCCATCTGCAATAGCGCGTTGTAGGCGATCGTGCCGTTGGGGCTGTCGTGCGGCTGGCCCCAGACGCGTGTCGCCGCCGCGGCCATGACGCCGTCGGGGACCGGCATACGCACCAGCAGGCAAACGCGCCGCCGGGTGACGTCCAGGATGCGCTGGATAAAGTGAGGGAAATCGGGATAGCCGTACATGGCGTGGGCGCACAGCGTCAGGTCGTGCGGTTCGACCTGCGCATCCGGCCAGCCGCCATATACGACAGAGACATTGCTCAGCCCTGAGGCCTGAACGTTCTCTTGCAGCACCTCCAGCATCGCCCGCGAGGGATCCACGGCGGTAACATGTTTCGCCTGTTTCGCCAGCAGCAGCGTCCAGGAGCCAGTGCCGGCGCCGATGTCGAGCACCGTCGTGTCGCCGTCGACCTGGCTCTGCACATAGTCGCGGCTCGAATCGGGGCGCGACCAGCGCCGCACGACACGCTGGTGAAAGCCCCGCGCGCGCGCGCGCCAGGCGTCCCCCTCCCCCGCATTGATGGTCGTAGGCTCGGGCGCGTGCGGGTCCTTGCGCGCCTCGCTCAGCTGGCGCCAGAGGAGGATATAGTCGGTGATCGGTTCCATGAACCCTCCAGGATTTCAGATTTCAGATCGCAAATTGCAGAACGGAGATCGCAGACTACCTCATGTCGGTAACGGACGGCCCAGGCCTGGCAAAGGCCTCCTGCAGACGGCGACAGCGGGGACAACACACTTTGCTAGTCCACCTGGTCAGGCTCGCTCGTTTCAGGCCGATTCATGTCATAGTCCGCTAGAGCGTCCGCCAGACGATGGCCCTCCGTCCGAGACTGCAGGTACGCAATAAAACCATGCAATTGGCGACTGCAACTCCGAGCAGCACCAGAAAGCTCGTCGAATGTCTCCTGGGAGACATAGCCGGCGGCGAGTGCAACATAGAGCTGAGCCCTGACCTCTCCAGCCGAACCTTTGGCATAGCCGAGAAAGCGCTGGAACTGGGCAGCGCCGTCGCTTTCGAATCCCTCAGCGATGTTGGACATGATGGACACCGCTGACCGGCGTATCTGGTCTCGGAGCCCATAGTCCCGCGACCACATGCCTTCCGCCGTCAGCCGATAGACTCTGTGCGTCAACAGCCGAGCGACCTTCCAGACCTCCATATCCTCAAACTCTCTGATCGGTGACATCGCCTTTATCCTTCCCAGCCTTCCACAAATGGCACAAACAAGCAGTCTATACCGCAACTAGAGGCATGCGACAAGTCCAGCGGATACTTTCCACGAGCGACTCTCCATCTGCCATCTGTCATCTGCCATCTGACATCTGACATCCGCTCTCACTCGTGCACCATCACGACTCTCCGCCCCTCGACGTCGATGACCTGCACGGGAACGTCGTAGGTGGCGGTGAGGAGCGGCCCCGTCATGACCTCGGCGAGGGGGCCGTGGGCGATGACGCGGCCGTTGCGCATGAGCAGCACATCGGTGGCGATGGCGGTGGCGGCGTTGGGATCGTGGGTGGTCCACAGGATGGTGCGCCCCTGGCCGCGCAAGGAACGCATGACGCCCAGCACGCGCCGGGCATTGGCCAAATCCAGGTGCGAGGTGGGCTCGTCCAGCAAGAGCACCTCGGGTGCCTGCGTGAGCGCCCGGGCGACAGTGGCCAGCTGCTTTTCGCCGCCGCTCAGCGATGTCACCGGCCGGTGCGCCAGCGCGTCGATGCCCACGCTCTCCAGCGCGGCCTGAGCCACGGCACGGTCCTCCTCACGGGGCAGGGAGAGCAGGTTCAGGTACGGGGCACGGCCCAGCAGGGCGTACTCGAACACGCTCAGCTCAAAGGTGACGTGCTCATCCTGCGGCACCAGGCCCATAATCCGGCTCAGCTCGCGCCGGCTGAACCCGTGCTGCGCGCGGCCCGAGACGTGCACGGCGCCCGATTCCGGCTGCAGCAACCCCAGCAGCACGTGCAACAGCGTGCTCTTGCCCGACCCGTTGGGCCCCAGGATGGCCGTGATGCTGCCCGCCGGTATGGCGGCGGTCACGGCGTCCAGCGCAGCGGTGCCTGCAACGGCGTAGCGGAAGGTCACCTGGCGGATGTCGATCGCCGGTGGTGTCATCGTACTGGCCTCACCTCCGCATCCCCGCGCCGTCGCGGATCATCAGCGCCATAAAGATCGCCGCGCCGAGCATCGAGGTGAGGATCCCCAGCGGCAGCTCGCCAGTGAGCGCCGTGCGCGCGATGTCATCGCAAAACAGCGTGAACAGCGCCCCCAGAAGCATGGCTCCAGGCAGCGCGCGCTGCGCATCCGAGCCCACCCAGCGTCGGGCGATGTGCGGCACGATCAGTCCCACCCAGCCGATGAGACCCGTTTTGGAGACCACCGCGGCCGTGGCCAGCACAGCCGCCAGCAGCAGGACCAGGCGCTCGCGCCCCGCCGAAACCCCCAGGGAGTAGGCGGTCTCGTCACGCAATGAGAGCAGGTTCAGCCGCCAGCGCAGCAGCAGGATCACCAGCAGGCAGGGGACGACCACGGGTGCGATCTGCAGGATGTCGGCCCAGGTGAGGCTCCAGAGCCCGCCCAGCATCCAGAAGGTGATCTCTGGCAGCTGGCGCAGCGGGTCAGCGGCGTACTTGAGCAGGCTGGTGCCCGACGAATAGAGCGCCGAGACGGCGATGCCCGCCAGCACCAGGCGCAACACCCAATCGCCGTAGCGAATGCGCGTGCCGAGCAGGTAGGAGCTCACCAGCCCGAGCGTGCCAAAAACCGCTGCCGAGATCTGAATCGTGAGCGGAGCGCCCCCCAGGGCCACGATGGCCAGCGACGCGCCAAAGGAGGCACCCGCCGAGACCCCGAGAAACCCCGAGTCCACCAGCGGATTGCGAAAGATCATCTGGAAGGACACGCCCGAGGCGGCGAGGACCATCCCCACCATCACGGCGCCCAAGATGCGCGGCAGGCGCAGGTTCAGCACCAGCCGCTGCGCCAGCGCATCGTCTCGCAGCGCCGACAAGGGCGTCCAGTAGGGCCCGGGGTAGCGCCCCAGAAACAGTGACACGCCCACCAGCGCCAGCAGGACTACCGCCAGGATCGCCACACGGCGACGACCCTGGCGCTCCTGATCAGACACTTGAGGCAGTGTACCCGTGCGGATCTCAGTCAACGTTCATCTCGAGCCGGGGCAGGATGTGCTCCTCAAAGGCCGCCTCGTCCATCCCGTACATCTCGCGGAACCAGGAGCGCGTCACGGCCTCCATATCGATGGCGTAAGGGGCGTTCGCGCCGAACAGCTCCGGGTAAAGCCGCGTCGCCAGCCACTGCACGCCCAGGATCCAGCGTGGCTCGGGCTGATCCCAGCCAAAGACATCGCGCGGAAAAGCGTACAGTTCATCGTTCTGCACCGCCTGCAGGGCCGCCCAGTTCTCGTCGGCCTTGAGGCCATCGACCACCTCGCGCGGCTGCAAGTTGTGGTCCACGATCACAAAGATCTTGGCCGGGTCCCACTGCGCAATCTGCTCAAAGTTTGTGACGGTCCAACCGTCGGTGAACGCAGCGCCGTCCAGCCAGACCGGATCGCCGCCCGCGCGCACGACCTCCGCGGTCTGCATCCAGGCCTGGGCAGGCACTTTGACCGCCACCTCGCCGCCGCGGCTGCTGTACGAAACCAGCAGCACCTCCGGTTTGTCCTCCACGTCTGACAGCGCGGCATCGATCCCCTCAAGTGCGCCGCGGTACCAGGCGGCAATATCGGCAGCACGACCGGCGTTGCCCAGCACCGCGCCGATGTTGGCCAGATCGGTGAAAAAGGCGTCCATGCTCTCCAGGTTCACGTACAGGTAGGGGATCCCCGCCTGCGTGAGTCCCTTGCCCGTCTCGTTCTCCACGAGGCCCTTCATAATGACGAGGTCGGGCGCCATCGTGGCGATCTGCTCCACGTTGGGATTGGCGGCCAGGGTCGGCACGTCGCTAAAGGCGGGATCCACAAACGGCAGGAATTCGCTGGCGGTGGCCGCCCGCGACTCGGTTGCGATCAGTCGCTCGCGGCCCTCGTCGAACATGTAGAGGATGTGCAGGGTCATATGCGGGCCCGTGCCCACGACCATGATGCGGCCGGGGAGGGCATCCAGCGTCACCGTACGGCCTGCGGCGTCGGTGAGCGTCAACGGCTCATCCAATGGGATGGGCTCTATCCCCTGCGGCGCAGACGTATCCGCGGTCTCGGGCCCTACGATCTCGGCGACGTCGCGCACCCAGGTGCTTTTGGCCAGCGTGGGGATCAGCGCGTCCAGCGTGCCCTCGTCCGAGTATCCCAGCACCGCGGTGCCGTCCAGTTCCGCGATGGTAACATTGGCGAAATAGCCGTCGCTGGCGACCAGCGAGACTGTCTCGGGCAGCGCGGCGCCGTTGGCTGCGGCAGCGTCATTGAGCAGCGCCAGCAGTCCCACACCGGTAGCAGTGCGATCCTGGGCGGTGGCCGTGACCTGCTCCAGCCCCTGTAACTCGGCCAAAGTGTACGCTACACCGAGTACGTCGATGACGGGGCTTGCTGTGGTTTCTGCCTCAAGCTCTGCCACCGGCCTGCCTGTCTCGGCGGACTGGCAGGCGGACAGCAGCAGCGTGACCAGCACGAGGGCAGCGAGCAATAGCCGGGAGGTACGAAATGACACGGGTGATACTCCTTCCTGAAGACAGTGGCTCAGGAAAGGAAAAAAGGCGCTGCCAGGCCCAAGGCGACGCGGGGGGGTAGGTGCGCTCCTTCGGCTCGACATTCGCCACCTTTCCTTTCCAAGCACGGGAGGCGCCGGGGTTTCCCCCTGCACCCTTCAGGCAACCCCAAAGAGGTTACCCATCGGCCGCAAGCCATGCCAGTTGGTGTAGGCAGCGCGGCTCGAAAAGGTGGTCTTGTATTTGATTATGACCTGAGCAGGCCGCTGAAAGCTTGCAAGCGGCCTGCCGTACGATCGAGAAAGACTACTTGGCGGCGATGCTGACCACGTCCTTGACCCACTTGTCCTTGGGGAGCGTGGGGATGACCGAGTCGAACGTGCCGTCATCGTCCAGCAGGATGATCGCAGTGTTGTCGATATCCGACATCGCCACTTCAGCGGCATAGCCGTCACTGGCGGTCATTACGATCGTGTCAGCGCTGATGCCCGCCGTCTCAAGCAGAGCGAGCAGGCTGGTTCCCGTCACGTCGCCGTCCTCGGTGGACGCCGTGGCCTGTGTCATGGCGGTCAGGTCGGCAATCGAGTAAGAAGCCATACCCACGGTGAGCTCGGTACCACCAGCGGCTGCAGACACCGTGGTGGCGGCCGGACGCGCCTCAACTTCCTTGGCATCCTTGGTCCTGGCGCTCTCAATGAGCGCCTGAGCCGCGGGCGATGTGGCAGTGGCTCCGCCTTCGCCGGAGCAGGCCACGAGGGCGAGCGATAGCAGCATGAGGGCAACGACGAGCAGCGTGTAGGTGCGGGTTCTCAAGACAGGTCTCCTTTCACGGTCACCAATCACATTCTACAGGGAGAGGGGCGCGACGATGGGCGGGCGAGGCATCTTGGCCTGGCAGGCTATCGGTGCGCTTGGCCTTTCCTTTCCAGGTTGGGAGGCGTCCAGGTTTCCCCGGGCACCCTCGGCAGCATCCTGATGTCACTGCGCCGGCGATCGATCCCTGTCGTGAGATTTAGGCCCGACCGCTCGAAAAGACAAACACCGGAACGACCGGAGTATAGGCGACCTGCGCCATTCCGTCAATCAGTGCCAGAGATCTCCCCCTTTCCCTATCCGCCTCTTGACCGATCCCAGATCTCCGCGGCTGTGCTATACTCGAGTATGCCGCTTAACACTAGGCGCACGCTTGCCCGGCTCGATCAATAGATGGGGCCCGCCAACCTGCATACCGACGTCGTGGCCTGGGATGCGCGCTCGGGCGAGTCATGGCATCTTGTACAGAGCGACCCCGACGGCGGGACCTGTGTACTCCACGGCGTCTTTCACGAGGTGACCGCCAACCAGCGTATTGTCCAGACCTTTGAGTGGGAGACAGGCGTGCCGGCGGAGTCTATTCTGCTGGACAGGACGGACTTTGGCGGTGCCTGGCGCCCGCACGCACGTGCGCACGCACACTACGTTTCCGTCGCTGGCGCACCGGGACACCGAACTGGAGCACATGCACAGCGGGATGTTCGAGTCCTACGACCGGCTGACAGCGCTGCTGGCCCAGGATTCAGAGGACGCCTGTGAACTCCGGTGAGTACTTAACACGGGGAGTGCGGCGTGCCGCACTCCCTGAGCCGCAGGGGAAACGCCGTTTGCGTGACGACTCCGCCCGCGGGTAGACTGGGACCTGCTCGACAGGCCGACGATACGCGGGAGGTAGCGCATGCGTGACGCAGCGATGGGTCCGGGAGTGGCGCGAGAACGGTCGCCGGAGCAGGTCCTGGCGCACATAGCGGCGCTGTCCGCCGGGGCGCCCTGGCTGGGGATCCTCACCGGCGGGCGCGGCGCCGGCAAAAGCACCTGGTGCGCGGCGCTGGCCGACTCCGCGCGAGCGCGCGGCATCTCTGTGGCCGGCGTGCTCTCTCGGGCCGTCTTTGACGACGACAGCCTGCCGCCGGCCGAGCGCGTCAAAGTGCGCATCGACCTGGTCGACCTGGGGACCGGCGCCGCGCACGTGCTGGCCACCCCTGGAAATCCCGATGCGGAGGGTCATGGGATGCGCTGGCATTTCCATGACGAGACTATCGCGTGGGCCAACCAGGTGCTGGCTTCGGTCGGAGACGCGAACCTCGTAATCATCGACGAGTTGGGCCCGCTGGAGATGACCCACGGCCGCGGCCTGACCGCCGGACTGGCGCTGCTTGACGAACGCAGGTACTCCGTCGGATTAGTGGTCATACGCCCTGAGCTCGTGCCCGAGGCGCAGAAACGCTGGCCAGAGGCCGAGGTGTTCACTGTACCGGCGTGGGGGTGAGGAACGACGTCGGAATGTCCCAACGTCCAAACGTCTGAACGTCGGGCCGCCCAAGGTCGAAGGTCAGAACGTGTGAACGTGTGGGTCGGACCGGCAGGGGCTGACCACCGTGTCAGACCCGGAAATGTATCAACATCGATGGACAGGATGTAGAGGATACTGCCGCAAGCCCGTGCGTGTACCGGTGCGCGGCGCTGCACCGGGGCGCGGAGCCCTACTGGGGCGCGGAGTTGCACTCCGCGTCGGGCCGCAGGCCCGAACACAGCGTCAAGGAGGGGTTCCCCCGTTTTTGTGGACACAGATCAACGCGGAGCTAAGCACCCACAGCTGATACGTTCAAACTCCTCCGGGCTTTGGTAGCCCAAAGATGAATGCAGTCGCCAGCGATTATAGAAGCCCTCGATGTACGCGAACAGCGCTGTGCGCGCCTCGGCACGGGTGGCGTATAAACGGCCGTCAACACATTCCCGCTTTAGCGTTGCGAAGAAACTCTCCATCGGCGCATTATCTGACCACGCTCCTACTCCATTCATACTGACCTGTATGTTGTGCTCCCTCAAGAGCCTTTGGTAGGCCGCAGATCTGTACTGGCTCCCTTGATCCGAGTGGTGCACCAGCCCTGTGTCCGGTACGCGCTGCACCAGAGCCATCTTCAGCGCCTGCTCTGGCAACGCGCTCACCATTCGGTTAGCCATGGCCCACCCCACAACCTTTCGTGAGCACAAGTCAAGCACCGCCGCCAGGTACAGCCACCCCTGGCGAGTACGTATGTAGGTCATATCGGAAAGCCACCTGGTGTTCAGTTCATTGGCTGTGAAGTTACCTTGCAGCAGGTTTGGTGCCTTCGCCTGGCGCTCCTGTTCTGAGACACGCTTGCGTGTGCGCTTTGGACCCTTCACTCTCAGCCCTCCCAGGCGCATCAGCCGCGCCACTCGCTTCTCGCTGCACACCAACGCGCGCTTTCTCAGCTCCTGATAGACTCTCGGGCTACCATACGTGCGGCCACTCTCCTCAAAGACAGTCTGCACATGCCCCAACAGCACCTCGTTCGCCATCTTCCGCTTACTGGTCGGTCGCTTGCGATAGGCATAGTAGCCACTGCGCGACACTTCCAACACGCGACACATCAAATCTACCCGGAACTCGTGCCGATGATCCTCAATGAACTTGAAGGTCATGACTTTGCTCGCGAGAAGATGGCGATTGCTTTTTTTAGGATGTCACGCTCCTCGCGAACAACCTGGAGCTCGCGCCGCAACTCACGTATGACCACCTGGGCGTCTGGCGGTCTCAGCCCAGCCTCCCTGGTACCGGCTCCACTCAACTCGGACCGCCAGCGCGCCAGGCACCCGTTTCCTATACCGAGCTCTCGCTCGACCTGCTCCATGCTCTTGCCACTGGAGTTGAGCAACTCCACCGCTTGCTCCTTAAACTCCCGGCTGTACACCCTTCTCTTCATCTGCTACTTCCCCTTTCACAACGAGATTATACTGCTATTCCTCGTTGACATCGTGTCCACTTTTTCGGGGGAAGTCCTGTTTCGTCCTGCGGCCGGACGCGGAGTGCAACTCCGCGCCCCGGGCTCACACGGCTGTCAGCGACACCTCCGCCGGCTTCAGCGCCCCACGGGCGTGGCAGTACACCGTGACTGGTCCCACCTCACCATTGGAGCGCACATAGACGATCAGTCTTCCCTGGTAGGCGCGGCGCTCAGTAGACGCTGCTCCCGTAGCGTCTGCAAAGCTGGTGTTGTCCGCCAGATCGCCGCTGTCGATGCCCAGCAGCGTCGCGGCCCCCTCGACGATCACGCCCACCATATCCGAGGCCCCCGGCACCCGGCGCCCCTCCGCGTCGACCACGGTGACCTCGATCTGGGCGATATCTTCGCCGTTGGCGACGAGTACAGGCTCGGCATAGACGCGGGCCTCCAGCGCCGCGGCCGGGCCGGTGGTCTCCAGCCGGCTGCGTACTACCTGACCTTTGGCAGCCGTCGCCACCACCTCCAGCGTCCCCGGGGCGTAAGGGACCCTGGCCGTGATGCAGCCCTCCTCGGGGAAGTCGGCCAGCCGGTAGGTGCCCTGCGAGACGCCGTTGAGGAACAGCTCAGCCTCGGGGCAGTTGGTGTACACGGTCACATCCACCAGGTCCCCCGGGGCATAGTTCCAGCTCTGGCCCTCGAGCGCGCGCCGGGCGTAGCGCCGCCACCCGGGAGGCATACCTGCAAACAGCGGCGAGTCCTCGTCCTCGTGGCGGGCGGTGGCCAGGTGCACTACGGGCTCATCCAGCCAGAGGCTGCGACGGAACCAGTACGACGCCTTGGGGTAGCCCGCGGTGGTGATCAGCCCCGCGCTGGAGCCGTGGATGGGCCAGCCGCGCGCCTCACCCAGATAGTCGATGCCGGTCCACAGAAACTGGCCCGCGATGTAGGGATTGTCGCGCACCGCCAGCCAGGCGGCATAGTGCCCGCCGTTCTCGCTGCCCAGCAGCACTCGGTTGGGGTACTTGGCGTGGTCCTCTTTGTACCACTGCTCCTTGTAGTTGTAGCCCACCACGTCCAGCGTGTCGCAGTAGCCGGTGATATTCGAGAGCTCGGGGTAAGCCACGGCCGCCGTCACGGGACGGGTGGTGTCCCACTGCTTGACGATCCCCTTGAGCCTGAGCGCCAGGGGCACCAGCCGCTCGGCGTTGGGCTTGTCGGGGCTGTAGCGGCGCTCGGCGGCGGGCTTGTTGGCGTCGTTGTTGCCGGTCATCGACTCAAACGAGGGGTGGCCGTAGGGATCGTTGGGATAGTCGATCTCGTTTCCGATGGACCACAGCATCACCGAGGGGTGGTTGCGGTCGCGCCGCACCAGCAGGCTCAGGTCCCGCTCATGCCAGGCGGGGAAATCCTCAAAGTAGCCATACAGCCTGGGCGGGTAGACGTTGTGCCCCTGCCACCACTTGTTCTTGGGCCCCTCCCACTCGTCGAACGCCTCATCGTCCACGAAAAGGCCCATCTCGTCGCACAGGTCATACAACTCGGGCATGTGCGGGTTGTGGGACATGCGGATGGCATTGCACCCCGCGGCCTTGAGCGTCTCCAACCGGCGGCGCCAGACCTTGGGCGGCACCGCGGCGCCCAGGCTGCCGGCGTCGTGATGGACGCAGACGCCCTTGAGTTTCATGTTGACGCCGTTGAGGAAGAACCCTTCGTCCGCATCGAAACGGATGGAGCGGATGCCCACGCGGGTCTCCTCGCGGTCCATGACCTGGCCATCCACCAGCAATTCGGTCACCAGCGTGTACAGGTAGGGCCGGTCGGGGCTCCAAAGGTGCGGCGCGGCCACCGTGCCTTCCGCGGTCACGCTGGAGCTCTCCCCGGCCGCGATGGTGCAGGGGCTCTCCAGCACGGCGACCGTCTGGCCCTCTGCATCGCGCAGCGTGTGGCGCACGGTGGCGCTCACGGCGGCGCCGGTCTCGTTGGCCAGCGCGCTCTCCACGCGGATCGTAGCTGCGGCCTCGCTCACCTCGGGCGTGGCAAAGAAGACGCCATACTGCTCGAGGTAGACGGGCTCTTTGACCACGACGCTGACCTTGCGATAGATGCCCGACCCGGTGAACCAGCGCGAGTCGGCCGTGTGGGTGTGCTCGACGCGCACGCTCACCACGTTCTCCTGTGCGCCGGTGCGGAACGCGTGGGAGATGTCGTGGGTGAAGGTGGTATAGCCGTAGGGCCATTTGCCCAGGTAGTAGGAGTTGACCCAGACCTGGGCGTTCTGGTACACGCCGTCAAAGACGATCCAGACCTTGTTGCCGGCGCACTTCTCCGGCAGGGAAAAGCGCCCGCGGTACCAGCCCACGCCGCCGGCCAGGTAGCCGCCGCCGCTGGAATGCTCGGGACTGAAGGGCTCGCTCACAGCCCAGTCGTGGGGCAGGGTCACCTGCTTCCAGGCGCCGGGAACGCTAGCCTCCTCATAACCTCGGAACCAGGCATCGGGGCAGTCCCCGCGGTGGAATCGCCAGTGCTTGTTGATGGTTGTTTCCAGTCTTGCCACGCTGTTGCCTCCAGATGGTGCGCGTTCGTTACCTGTACGCCGTCCAGTCTAGTAGCGTCGCGCGCCGATGTAAACCATGGCACGCGCCAACGCCGGCTGGCGCCCCGCCACGGTACCGGACTAAAATAGGGGGGCAATCGTTAGCCTGGGATGGCAACAACGTGAGGACAAATCCGGCCGTGACAATGGAACAGGCCATGGACGCAGAGGAGATCGACGAGGCGCGCGTGCTGTTTCGCGAGTACGCCGCATCGCTGGAGATCCATCTGGCCTTTCAGGATTTCGACGCCGAGCTGGCGAGCCTGCCGGGTAAGTACGCGCCGCCGGATGGTGCCCTGATCCTGGCGCGATGCGACGGTGCCCTGGCGGGCTGTGTGGCGCTGCGCCGGATCGAAGGGGACATCTGCGAGATGAAGCGGCTGTACGTGCGCGACGCCTGCCGCGGCCTGGGGCTGGGCCGGGCGCTGGTGGCGCGCATCATCGACGAGGCGCAGGCGCGGGGCTATGCCGCCATGCGCCTGGACACGCTGGCCAGCATGGCTGCGGCGCAAGGGCTGTATGCTTCGTTCGGCTTTCAGCACATCGAGCCGTATATCTACAACCCCATCGAGGGCGCACGGTACATGGAGCTGATTCTTGAGGCGTCAGGGGAGCGTCACAGGCCGCGGCGGCTGACGCCGCTGTGATGTGCCACGCACCGCTCGCATCGCAGATCACAGTAGAAAGAGCCGCGAAACCGCACACGCGGTGTGTCTGGGCGCATGCCAGAGGAGGCGCTCGCGCAGGAAAGAGGTGGCGGGTGAGGGCACCCGCCGCCCAATGTTGGCGGCCCTGGTTGGTCGCGGAGTTGTACTCCGCGACCAACCGCGTGCACCCTGCCGGCAGCGATCCGGGCCACGATACAAGCTGGCGGGAAGCCGGCAAGATGCCGGCGGTCCGATGGAGGACAAGGCGGCTCAGAGGTCGGCGATTGGCCGGGCCCTCGGAGCGCAAACCTGTCTGCTTCCGAGTGCATACTCTGCCCCGGCCTGGTGGCTGCTGCAGAGATGGCCCGACCGTTACTCGATACCATGGCAGACAGGTTACGGGCGGCCAGTGCCGCCCGTAACCATGTCTGCGCTCCCAGAAACGCGTCTACCGCGATCCGAGCCTACTGCTCAAAGTACCACATCTCCGGGCACTCGGGGAAGGACCACAGGCTGTCCCAGGTCCAGAAGCCACCGGTTTCAGAGACGTTCTTTAAGTTGTTCCGCACGAACAGGCACTGCGGGGCATTCCCCACCGAGCCAATCGTCCAGATGTGCTCCGCCTGGCTTTCGAGAACCTTTCGAGCGGGCTCAAGCGAGTCATTGGTCATGTACTCGTCCAACCAGTTGTAAAGATCCTTGATGACCTGCGGAGGCTCCTCGCCAGATTCGCCGTTGGTGTTGTACCACTGGCCCCATAGCTGGCCCCAGGTGTTCTCGTCACCGTTGATCGGCGCAAAGTACTTGGGCCGGCGCAGGAACAGCGTGTCCGCCGTCTCGTCACCGTGCCACAGGCTCATCATTTCCTCGTTGGCGAGGATCTTTTGAGTCAGCAGCGTGCGCGTGACCGACTTCCACTGCATCTCGTACCCTATCGCCTTCCAGTACTCGGTTATCAACTCTGTCATCGGCCCCTTGGGGGTCTCCGACTCGTACAGATCCCAGGAAACGATCATGGGCTTTTTGCTTACCGGCCAGAGTCTATGGGTCTTTTCTGCATTCCATTCGAGGCCCATGTCATCCAGCAGCGCGTTGGCCTTGTCTACATCGAACTCGGCATAGGCCTGGGCATACTCGGGCTTGTAGTGGCGCGACGTCGGGATGACCGTCATCTGCGTCTCAGTGGCGTTGCCAAAGTAGATGACGTTGTTGATGTCCGCCCGGTTGATGGCCAGCGATAGCGCCTGGCGGAACCGGTCATCCTGGTACACGCCTCTCACCTCGTCATCGGGCCAGTTGCAGTTGACGTTGTAGACCACCTCGGAGCCCTTGCCCGACTGCCAGAGCGTCATATGGGCGTTGGCTGCCTTGGCGCCCTCGTCATAGGTAGCATAGGAGAGGATGCGCAGCTCAAAGCCCGCAAAGTCATAGTTGCCGCCCACGGTCTTGGCATCCAGGATCGACAAATCGGCGCACTTGTCGTTCGCGATCTTGTCGATATAGGGCAGCTGGTTGCCCTCGGGGTCGACCGCCAGGTAGTAGGGGTTGCGCTCCAGGATCGATACCTGGGGCGAGTCCGATACGTTGATGAAGGACTCCAACTTGGGCCGGTCGATACTCTGGCCGCGGTTGTTCTCCCTGCCAAAAAGCTGGTACCAAAAGTCGAACCCTGCTTCCTTGGCCAGATCGTTGGCCTTGTCGTTATACTTGATGTGGAACTGCTTCACATAGTGCGATGGGATCCACCCGTTGTGGTCCCAGAAGGCGTACAGGTGCGCCATGTTCACGAGCACCCAGGACGGGTGCGGCGCTACCCATGTTAGCTTGAAGGTATAGTCGTCGATGATGTCCAGCTTCATCATCTCGCCGCCCCAGGTAAAGTCTTTCGCAGGCACCGGCGTGATCTCGGTATTGTTCAGGACATCATCATAAAAGAACTTAAAGTCAGCGGACGTGAGCGGCTCGCCATCCGACCACTTTACGCCCTTGCGCATGTAGCAAGTGCATTCGGTAAAGTCGTCGGACATGTTCCAGTCCTTGAGAATGAGAGGAACGGCGTGCGTCAGGTCCTTGGAGATACGCAACCAGTTGGGACGCCCCATGACCTGCTGCGTATCATTGTGGTACAAATTCATACCCAAACCGCCGACTGTTATCGTACCACCGTACTGCCCGATGGACTCGTAGGGCTCGATGATGCAGGGCTCCTCTGGCAGGCGCTCGTCGACGGGCGGCAACTCACCGGCAGCGACCCGCTCCGCCAGCATGGGCGACTCGTTGAACTTACCAACGACTTCCTCGACGACCTCCTTGACCTCCTCCTTGACTTCGGCCGCTTTCTCAACGACCACGGTGACTTGCTTCTCGACTTCCTTGACGACCTCGACCGTCTCCTTGACAATCTTTTCCACGACTTCAGGCTCACCGGCGCAGGCGGCGACGATCACCCCTGCGGTGGACAGACCGGCTAGCCTGAGAAAATCACGACGCGTATGCTTTCTGAGATCCATGTTTCCCCCACTGGTTACACGTGCGATCACGACACCGGGCCCTGGCCGCACCATTGCGGCAGGGCGACACGGACGTGTTGGCCTCATTGCTCCTTTCTCCGCCCGGCCATAGCAAGTGCAATCACAGGCCAAACGGGCGGATTGATACCTGCCTGCAACAGACGCGGTTGTGGCAGTCGCTCACATAAGCCAGAGCGCACCCCGGATGGTGTGCGGAGACGAAAGCGCAGTGAAGCGGAGTGTGATGGTTCTGCATGGGCAATGGTTCCGCAGCCTCATCACAACTATTGTAGCGCTATCCGATGGAAATGTCTATACCTGCAGGCACGACTCCGGGGCGCGGCAGTACAGGTGGGCCACATGCAGGGCGCGGCGCTGTTGCGTCACTCGGGGCACCTGCGCGCCCATCTGGAGCGCCTGGGCACCCGCGGGGAGTTGCTGTTCCAACTCGGGCGTCTGGCAGAGGCCGCGGCCTGTCTGGACAAGGCAGTGGCCCGGGCGCTGCAGCTGGAGGAGCTGGATTACCTCTACGACGACCGGCTGCGTCTGGCGCTGGTGCGGGCTGAGCGTGGAGAGATGGATGGCGCCCGAGCAGCGCTGTCGGCGGCCGAGGCGGTCACCGTCCACCGCGATGAAGTGCGGGAGGCCGCGCTCCTGGACACACGAGGCAGGGTGGCACTGCTGGCCGGGGACGCGCCAAGCGCCATCGCGCTGCTGCGCGAGCAACTCGCTTTCGTTCGGGGCAAGGCGTGGCGCGCGGCCGTCGCCCCGGCGCTGGAGTACCTGGCCTGGGCGTTGGCGGGGGCGGGAGACCTGGACGAGGCGGCGGCGCTGCTGGCCGAGGCGCAGTCGGAACGCGAAGCGATGGGCATGGTGCTCTACCCGGTGGAGGTGCCCCACCACGAGCGGGCGGTGTCGCTGGTCTCGGCAGGCGGACGCCCACGTCCGCCGGGAGGGTGATGAGTTGGCCGGCAGGCGCCGGGCTGAGGCCAGCCGTGTCCGCCGGGACAAAGTGGCGTGTTGACTCGCGATCGCGGCGGGTGAGGGCACCCGCCGCCCGGCTCGGCTCCACACACGCGTTGCGCCAGAACCGGCTAAAGCCGGCGGTCCATTGCGCATCGTCCATGGTCCATGGCCTTCGTCTGCTCTTCGCATTGACATCTCACCGCGCCCTGTGTTACGCTGTCAACGTTGTCAGAGTTCATCATCAAGTTCGGGAGGGTATCATGAGCAACTATATCATCGCCTGTTCGGGAATCACCTGGGGCCGCGACTATGACCGGGAGAAGGTGCTGGCTGAGATCAAGTCGGCCGGCTACGAGGGCTCCCCCGCGGGCGGCCGCCCCGGCACGACTGCGGAAGAAGTCAAGGCTATGTTCGCTAAGTACGGCCTGCGCCCCGGCCCCGGCTACATCGGCGCCAACTGGTGGGATCCCGCGCTGACTGAGGAACTGATCGAGCGGAGCAAGGTCCACGCCGACTTTATGGCCGCCCTGGGCTGCGGCGAGACCTTTATCGCCGACGGCGGCTTTCAGACCGTGACCGCCAGCGGCAAGACCCGCCGGGATAACGCCACGCACGTCACCGAGGCGGACAGCCTCACGCCCGACCAGTACAGGTACTATGGCGAGGTGATCACGCGCGCCGGAGAGGAGATGCTCAAACGCGGCGTCAAGGCCTGCTTCCACAACCATGTGGGCTCGTTCATCGAGACCCGCAAAGAGATCGACGACCTGTGGGCGTGCGTGGACCGCACCAAGGTCTTTCAGGGGCCCGACATCGGCCACCTGGCCTGGGCCGGCGGCGACGTGCTCCAGTACTGCAAGGACTATGCCCAGGACATAAAGTGCCTGCACGTCAAGGACATCAACGGCGAGGTGATGAAAGAGGGCCTGGCCAAGGGCTGGACCTACAGCGAATACTCGCAGGCGGGCATCTTTGCCGAGATGGGCGAGGGCATCGTGCCCATCAAGGGAATGCTGGATATCCTCAACGAGGCCGGCTACAAGGGCTGGTTCATCGTCGAGGTGGACCGGACGATGAAGGCAACGGCGCTGGAGAGCGCCCAGATCTCGCGGGCCTACCTGCGGAGCATCGGGTACTGACGCGCGAAGCGCGTTAGCAGGTTAACAGGTTGCAGGTTGGCAGGTTGGCAGGTTGGACAGTGTCCACGAAAACGGGTGAATCCCTGAGCCCTCTGCAACCTGTAGCCTGTAACCTTCCACCTGTAACCCTTCCCGTCACCCGACCAGCATGATCGCCAGGTGCACCATCGAGGTGTCCGGGCGGGCGCCGTGCCAGTGCTTTTCGCCGCCCGGAATGAG
>ENA-OSEO01002668-OSEO01002668.1-sediment-metagenome-genome-assembly--contig:-NODE-2668-length-23990-cov-3.441726_pt1 | contig 23990 bp, 19 predicted proteins | sample MGYA00237883_ERZ534232 | MGnify/ENA metagenome assembly ERZ534232
ATTATGTATTTTATTTCTCTGGCAGGTTCCGAAGGGAAGTCCCAGGCCACTGGGCCTGGAAGGATGGACGGACCAGGAATATTATGAAGGAAATTGAGTTGGTTAAATGAGGGGAGGAACGTCCGCCAAAATGAGCCGCGGCCCGGAAATTTTTAAGGACCCAATTTCTGCCGCAGCTTCCGGTATCCCGGATAATTCAACAGCAACCAGGAAGCAGCCAGGGCATAAGCTCCCAGGACGTCCGTGAACCAATGCAAGCGAAGAGTTAAGCGGCTCATTCCCACCAACCAGGCGGCGGCCAGGGCCCCCAGAAAGAGAGCGCCTTTGGCCCACCATTTAGGAGTGTGACGGGATAAAAGGAAGGCAAGGGCGCCGTAGACCACGGCGGCGAAAAAGGCGCTGCCGCTGGGAAAACTGAAGCCCCTGGCGCCTGGTAAGCCCGGCACCGGGCGGGGCCTCTGAAACCAGGCCTGGAGGGGGTCCACCAGCCAACTTCCCAGAATGACGATGACCAGGAGTATACTTAAGCTCGGCCAGTCTTTTTTCCGGGCCAGGAAGATAGCCGCGCCAACGACCAGAGTCCAGAGAAACCAGGATTTCCCCAGGATCCCGGCCAGGCCGAGGGCGCCGTTTAACCAGGGATGGGCGGCCAGCAATTTGCCGGTATGCCGGAGAATCAAGATATCCAACTGGGACGAAGGCCCGTGCCGCCACCAATCCCAGGCGATGATCTCAAAGATCAGGAGAGAGAAGAGGAACAGTAAAATTAAGGGGGTGAAGCTATTTTTCCGGTCGTTTTGAGCCATGAAGATTTCCCCGGCGGCCTGGTCAAGTTTTGGGTCCGTATCTCCATTCGCTCAATCGCTCCATGAGCACGTAAAAGACGGGCACAAAAGGAATGGCCAGCAGGGTGGAGGCCAGCATGCCGCCAAAGACGACGGTGCCGATGGCCTGGCGGCTGGCGGCCCCGGCCCCGGATGACAGCATCAGGGGCATGACGCCCAGGATAAAGGCAAAAGAGGTCATGACAATGGGGCGGAAACGCCGGCGGGTGGCTTCCACCGCCGCCTCTACAATGGATAGGTCTTCGTGGCGCAGATCCCGGGCAAATTCCACAATGAGGATGGCATTCTTGCTGGCCAGGGCGATCATCAGCACCAGGCCGATCTGGGTATAAAGGTTGTTGTCGAAATCCCGGATGACCAGGGCCAAAAGCACCCCCACCATGGCCATGGGCACGGTGAGAATGACGGCCGCGGGGCTGGTCCAGGACTCATAGAGCGCGGCCAGCACCATAAAGACCAGGGTGATGGACAGAGCATAGATGAAATAGGCCTGGAGGCCCACCGCCTTTTCCTGAAAAGCGGTGGCGGTCCACTCGTAGGTCATGCCTTGGGGCAGGGTGTGCCGGGCGACGTCCTCCATGATTCTCAGGCCCTCGCCGGAACTGGCGCCCCGGGCCGCGGCCCCGTAGATGGGCGCGGCCGGAAAGAGCTGGTAGCGGGTCACCAGTTCCGAGCCCAGGGTCTGTTTCACCTGCATCATGGTCCCCAAAGGCACCATCTCCCCTTGATTGTTGCGGACATAGAGATTTTTGAGATCCTCGGGCCGCAGGCGATAGCGAGCTTCGGCCTGGACGTTGACCTGGAAGACCTGGTTGAATTTGTTAAAGAGGTTGATAAAAGAGGTGCCGGGGTAGGCCTGCAGGGTGCTGAATACAGCATCTATGGGCACGCCCAGGGACTCCGCTTTGGTCCGGTCGATGTCCAGATAGAGTTGGGGGCTGAGGGCGCTGAAGGTAGTGCCCAGGCGCTGCAAACCCGGTTGGGAGTTACCGACCCGCATAATTTCCAGGACCGCTTTCTGCAACTCTTCCAGTCCCAGGCTGCCCCGGTCTTCAATCATGATCTGGAACCCCCCCGCCTGGCCCAGACCCCGGATGGAAGGGGGCACCAGCACGGCAATTTCCGCCTCCCGGTTGTTGCCGAATTGACGCCAGAGGTTGCCGACTATCCGTTCCTGGCTTAAGGCTGCGCCCCTCTTTTGCCAATCCTGATACACCACAAAAGTGGTGAAGACATTGGGCAGATTGGCGGCGTCCAAAATGGAAAATCCGCCGATGGTCACCCAGCCCCGGACTCCCGGAGTCTTTTTCAAGACCTCCGTAACCTGCTCCGCCACCTGCATTAACCTGGGTTGAGAGGCCCCCTGGGGCAGACGGGACACCACCATGCAATAACCCTGGTCCTCAGTGGGCAGAAAACCGAGAGGATGCACCGCAAAGCGCCAACCTGCCAGGAGAATAACGGCAAAAAAGACGACCGCCATCAATCCGGTCCGGTGCACCATCCACCCCACCAGGCGCATATAGGCATCCTCCATCATTTTGTAGACTTTGTTGAAGCCCCGGTAAAATATATTGGGTTGCCGCTCTTTTTTGGCGCGCAGCCACAGGGCGCATTGCGCGGGTTTGAGGGTCAGGGCGTTGATGGCGCTGATGACCGCGGTGGCGGCAATGACCAGGGCGAATTGCCGGAAGATTTGCCCGGTGATGCCCGGCAAAAAGGCCGCAGGTAAAAAGACCGACACCAGGGCCAGGGTGATGCCGAAAACCGGGCCGGTGAGTTCGGACATCGCCTTGATGGCCGCGTCTTTGGGACTAAGGCCTTTCTCGATATAATGGGAGGCGTTTTCGACGATGATGATGGCGTCGTCCACCACAATGCCGATGGCCAGGATCAAAGCGAAGAGCGTCATCAGATTGATGCCGAAGCCCATCATCTCCATGGCCGCAAACGCGCCGATGATGGTCACCGGGATGGTGGTGGCCGGCACCAGCGTGCCCCGCCAGTTTTGCAGAAAGACCAGGATGACGATGAGCACCAGGATGCCGGCGGCGAACAACGTCTTATAGACTTCGTTGATGGCCTCCCGGACAAAGATAGTGGTGTCGTATTGGATGACGTAAGTCAGGCCCTGGGGAAAATTCTGTTTCATTTCCACCATGGCCTGCTTCACCGCGTCCCCCACTTCCAGGGCATTGGCGCCGGGCAAGGTAAAGACCAGTATCTGGGCGCTATGGTGGCCGCTGACGCTGGCGAAATTACTGTACATCTGCTGGCTCAACTCCACCCGGGCCAGGTCCCGGACGCGGACGATTTGCGCGGTTTCGCCGCCCTGCTGGCTCTTGACGATGATGTTCTCAAACTGTTCCACATCGGCCAACCGGCCCAGGGTGTTCATAGTGAACTGGAAGGCCTGGCCGGGGGGAGTGGGCGCCCCGCCTAACTGGCCGGCGGCCACCTGTATGTTTTGCCCCCGGAGGGCGCTCATGACCTCGGTGGTGGACAGGTTGTAATAATGGAGGCGGTCGGGATCCAGCCAGACCCGCATGCTATAGGAACCGGCTCCCGCCACCCGGATCTGGCCGACACCGGGAAGGCGGGCCAGGGGGTTTTGCAGGTTGATGACTGCGTAATTGGCCAGAAAGGTTTCGTCAAAGCGGTCCTCCGGAGAATAGAGGCTGACTACCAGCAGGATGTCGGTGGAGATCTTCTTGACGGTGACCCCCTGCCTCTGGACACTGTCGGGAAGCTGGGCCAGGGCGCTGTTTACGTAGTTCTGCACTAAAGCCAGGGAGGTATTGAGGTCGGTGCCCACGGCAAAGGTGACGGTCAAAGTGTAACTGCCGTCACTGCCGCTGGTGGAAGACATGTACAGGGAATTCTCCACCCCGTTGACCGCTTGTTCGATGGGGACCCCCACGGTTGCGGCTACGATCTCGGCGCTGGCCCCGGGGTAATGGGTGGTCACTTGAATAGTGGGAGGCACCACCGGTGGATATTGGGCCACCGGCAAGATATAGAAACAGACCAGGCCGATAATGATGGTGACGATGGCGATGACGTTGGCAAAGATAGGCCGTTCAATGAAAAACTGGGAAATCATGAGCGGCCTTTCTTTTTCACCGCCATCCGGGGCTTAGGTTTGGTTTTGGCGGGAAGGGGCTTGAGTTCTATCTTCTCCGGCTGCACCGGCCGTCCGGGAATGGCCTTGATCACCCCTTCCACCACCACCAACTCCTGTCCTTCGAGACCTTCTGCAATGACCCGGAAGCCGTCCACTTCCGTGCCCAAAGTAACGGCCCGGCGTGCCACCACGTTTTTCTCACCAACCACCAGGACATAAGGGCCTTGCTGGTCAAACCCCAGGTCCGCGACGGGGACCAGCAGTGCGTCCTTTTTCTCCCCCACCGGCACTCGCACCCGGGCATACAGGCCCGGCAGCACTATACCCTTGGGATTGGAGGCGATACCCCTCAAGAGCAGGGTGCCGGTGGTGCGGGTGACGCTGATGGCCGCGAAATCCAGGCGCCCTTGGTGAGGGTAGCCCTTTTCCGTGGCCAACCCGAAGTATACCGGCCATTTCATTTTGCTGGCCGCCGCGGGAGAAAGTTTGGTGCCGCCCATGAGGTGGAGCAAGTCCCGTTCGTTGATGGTGAAATAGACATAAATCGGGTCGATCTGGTTGACTTCGGCGAGGATGGTGCTTTCCCCGGAACCCACCAGGTTGCCGGGGTCCTTGAGACGCCGGTCGATGCGGCCGTTAAAGGGCGCGGTGACCCGGGTGTAGCTCACATCCAGCTTGGCCAGATCCCGTTGGGCCTGGGCCGCCAGGAGCGCGCCCCGGGCGGAGTCCCGTTCATATTGCCACTGATCCACGTCGGTTTGGGACGCGGCCTTCTGCTTCAACAGCTTGGTATATCTGACCAATTCCGTCTGGGCATGAACGAGGCGGGCCTTTTGGGAGATGATGGCGGCCTCCGCCTGCTGGAGTTTGGCCAGGTAGGTGTTTTGCTGAATCAGGAACAACAACTGCCCTTTCTTAATCGGGTCGCCGTCTTGGAAAAGAACCTTCTCTAAATAGCCCTCCACCCGGGCTCGAAGCTGCACGGTATTAATGGCCTGGGTATTGCCCGTAGATTCCAGGTAATCCGTGATGGTTTGCCTAAGGGGGTGGCTGACCGTTACCTGGGGAGGAGGCGGGGGCGTATACGCGGCCTTTTCGCCGCAGGCGGCGAGGATCAGCAAAGATATGAGAATCAAGCCCCAACCAGGGTAGCGGTAACTTGCATAAGAACTTTGTTTCTTTTGGCTCATGCTTGATAGCTCCAGGAGCGTAACATTTTGAGACTAAGAAAGCTTTGCCGGTCGCGGCCCAGGAGGAGAGGCCGGAGCGTCCGGCCCCCCTGCCCCGGAATCATTTTTGCTGGGGAGATGGGGGCGGAGCCGTAGCCTCAGCCTTGGTCTCCTTCACGCCCAGAGGCCCGGCCGGGAGGTTATAGGCCGCCGAGGTGAGCAGGCGCCCCCAATTAGTGCGATCGGCCATTTCCGCCTGTACCGTCGCCGGGACAAAATTCTTTCCTTCCCGGAGCTGCCAGCCGCCTCCCAGAGCCCGGTAGACCCCCACCAGATTGCGGGAGATGTCCCCCAGACTGACGGCAAGGCTGTCCTGTTCGCTCAACAAGGCTTGCTGGGCTGTGAGCACGGTGGTGAAGTCGGTGCTGCCTTCCCGGTATTGCACCAAGGCCAGATCAAAAGAACGCCGGGCCGCGGCCGTGCTTTCCCCCAGCATCTTGGCCCGGATCTGGGACCGCAGGAAACCCGTCAGGGAATCATCCACCTCCTGTTGGGCTTTGAGGACCGTATTTTGATAACTAATGACCAACTGCTGGAAACGGGCGTCCTGGACCCGCACCTGGTTGGTAAGCCGCCCGTAATTGAGGATATCCCACTGGAAGGAAGGGCCGCCGGAGGCGCTGCGGCTCCGCCAATCAAACATATTGCCCAGTTTGAAGTTGACCACGTCGCTGGCCTGAAAGCTAAAGGTGCCACTGATGGAAAAAGCCGGGAAAAGAGCAGCTTTAGCTATGCCGATATTGGCGCATTGGGCCGCGGCTCTGGCTTCCGCGGCGCGCACATCCGGGCGCCGGCGCAGAAGGTCCGCGGGGATGCCCACCGCCACCTGGGGCGGCGGCGCGGGAATGACGCCGGCCGTCCCTCCCAGCAGGCCGGCCAACTGGTTCGGCGGCAGGCCCAGTAAAACGCAAAGAGCGTTTTTGGCCTGGCGCAGCTGGATTTCCAGGGCCGGAATAGTCGCCTGGGTATTGAACAGCAGGGTCTTGGCCTGTTCCACATCCCGTTGGGTAGTGGTGCCGCCCTGAAACTTCGCTTCAGCGAGCTGCAGGCTTTCCGTCTGGCTGACCACGTTCTGCCGGGCAATATCCAGGCGTTTTTCCAGGGTGCGGATGAGGATATAGGAAGTGGCCACATCTCCGGTGAGGCTGACCAGAGTGCTGTCATAATCGGCGATGCTGGCCAGGAGGCTGGCGTCCGCGGCTTCAATGGCCCGGCGGAATTTCCCCCAGAAGTCCAGTTCCCAGGCGGCCTGGAGACCGACCTCGCTTTGATAGAATTTTAAAGTGTTACCGCCGAAGGCGGCCTGGGGCGAGCGTTGGCTAACATGGACTTTGTCCAAAGAGCCGAAGGCCTGCTGGGTTTGGGGAAACCACTCGCCGATGGCGATCCCCAGTTGGGCCCGGGCTTCCAGGACCCGCACCCCGGCAATACGCAAGGAGAGATTTTCCCGGTAAGCAGATTCAATCAGCCTATCCAGAGTGGGATCAGCGAAGGCCCGCCACCATTGACGGTAGGTGACGGCCGCGGTCTTTACCCGGGGGTCCCCGGCATCCTGCCAGTCTTTAGCAACCGTGGCCTTAGGTGGGGTAAAATCCGGCCCCACTTTGAGACACCCGGCGGTCAGCAGGACGGCCATCAGCAATACCCGGCCCAGGTTGTTGCCCTTCATGAATTCCCCTATGCTTCATTCAGCTTGGTGGTCAGGCTCCGGCAGCCGCCGGGATATGGAGAGATTCCTCCCCCTGGATTTTTAACATACTTATCTTCCGGCCCTATTACAAGCCTCATTCATGCAGGCGGTCCGGAGGGAGACTATAGTCAAGGGGGGCACCCCGCAGTTTGAGTAAAAAAAACGGGTTACGCCCGATGGCAGGCGTAACCCGTGGTTAATCCAGGGATATAAAGGAGAACCGCGGCTCCCCCTACCCGTGACTTTTCTCCCTCAAATCTGTGCCCCTACTTCGGCCAGGGTCTGGAAGTAGATCCGGCGGATACGCCGCAGCCGTTTCTGGAAGCAGAGGCCCAGTTCCATGCAGGCGTTATAGAAGGATTCCCGGCTGAACTCCAGGGCCAGCAGACGGGCCACGGTTTCCTGGGAGATCTGCTGGTGCGCGTCTTTAATCTTCTGCCGGGCCTCCTCCAGTCCCTGCCAGAACGGCAGGAGGATGAGGTCGGCCTTCTCCTGGAGACTGGCAATTTCGGCCTGCATCTTGGGCAAGCAGCCGTTTTCCGGCTTATCGGCCACGGTCTCCTGGACCACTTCCACCCCCAGGCGCCTTAAGAAGCGCAGGAGAAATTCCCGGTGGCTGCTATCCCAGGGACCCAACTTCCAGATATCCGCCGGGATGCCCACCCGGGGGACGTAGGTGCCGCCCGGGAGCCATTGACGCAATTGCCGCACCCGGGAGAATAGCATTTCTTTCAGTTGCTGCACGTGATTGCTCTTGCCCCACCGGGATTGCCACATCTGGAGGCGGCCCCAGGCCTTCATTTTGACATAGAACCAATCCCTGGCGATCAGGCGTTGCAGGACCGAGGGCCAGGAATAGAACTTCTTCATGGCCCGGATGGTCTCAAACTGGAGTTCGTAGGGGGTAAGCTTCCGGGGCTGGAAGACCGCATGGTGTCCGTCGTAGTGGCTCCAGTCGTGACAGAAGATGCGGTTTTGGGCCTCCAGTTCCTGATAGACCGGGGTACCCGGGATGGGGGTCAAAATAAGATATTGCAGGGAATCCAGGTCCAACTCCCGGGAAAATTTCACCGTGTCCCGGATGACCTGGTAGTGGTCCTCTTCGGAGCCGAAGACGAACATGCCGTGAACCCGGATACCGTGGCGGTGGAAATTAACGACGCAATCCTTGATGCCTTCCACGGTCTGGGATTTATTGTAGAGCTTCAGGGTGGCGGGATTGATGGATTCCAGGCCCACAAAGACACAGTAACAGCCGGCCCGGGCCATCAGGGCCATCAGTTCCTCGTCCTTGGCCGCTTCCACCCGCACTTGGGCGCTCCATTCGATTTTTATCTTCTCCAGGAGGATACGCTGGCATAATTCTTTGATCCGTTCCCGGTCGGCGGTGAAATTGTCGTCACAGAAAAAGATATGATGGGCCTTAGAGCCTATCTGCCGGATTTCTTGCATCACCCGGTCCACGGAATTATAGCGGTACTTGCGGCCGAAGAGCTTGATCACCGCGCAGAAGCGGCAGTTAAAGGGGCAGCCCCGGGAAGTGGCGATGGAGACGAAGCGCCGCCCCCGCCGGGCGTTCCAGCCGTGGACCACCTCGTAATTGGGGATGGGCAGGGAATCCAGATCTTCCAGGAAGGGACGCCAGGGGTTCTGCCGTAGCGTCTCCCCTTCCAGAAAGGCGAGGTTGCCTATCTCCCCCAGGTCACCACCGGAGTTAAGGGCGGCCACCAATTCCGGCAAGGCTTCATCCCCTTCTCCGCAGATGACGTAATCCGCATGATCCAGGGTCTCGCGCACCACGAAGCTGGGATGGGCTCCCCCCATCACCACCGGGATGCCTTGGCTGCGATAAAAGTCTCCCAACTCGTAGGCCCGCGGGGCGGTGGAAGTGATGCTGGAGATGCACACCAGGTCGGGTCCAAAATCCAGGCTGCGATAATCCGGTGCCGCAATCTCTTCAATAATGACTTTGACCTCTAAACCCTGGCGCTCCAAAATAGTGCCCAATAGCACCGGCCCTAGCCGGGGGATGGCTATCCGGCTGAAGATATGGGGCCGGGGCGCTCGAGGTTCGATGAATAAGACCTTTTTTATGGGGGGGGACATGGGGGCAACTCCTCTTTGCATTATGCATCCATTTTTCTGGGAGGGTGGTTTTAACTAACTGATCTGGTTATGGTCTGGCCGGATGCCTTAGGTTCCGGACCCGCACCAATAGATATTTATAGCAGTTTATCAGTATAAAGAGCTTAAGGGATGGCGGGGGGAATGTCAAATTTTTCTTGACATCCCTCAGGGGAAGGGACTTGCAGCCAAAACAATAAGCAGATTCCCCCTACATCAGGGGGAATCTGCTTGAAACCGCAAATCAGGGTATATGGATAATGGAGGATGCTTAGACGCAACCGGTGGGTTTGGCCAGCCCCGCCATCTTACAAGCGCCTTTGCCCGGTCCGGAGGGGAACAGCTCATAGATGTGTTTCAGTTTGTAGCCGGTCACCTTGGAGAGAATCCGCACCATGGGAGCAATACCGTTCTTCTTGTAATAATCTTGGAGCATGTTGATGACTTTCCAATGCTCGTCGGTGAGTTCACTGATACCCTCGGAATCCTTCACATAATCCACCCATTCCTGGCACCACTGATCCAGGTTCTCCAGGAAGCCGTCTTCGTCAACTGAAAAGGTTTTGCCTTTGTATTCGATAGTGGCCATGCCGACATATCCTCCTTATAAATTTATCGCCGAGTTTTTGACTTTCAAAGCTACGTCATTGTGAAAATTTTGTCAAGCATTAAAAAATCCAAAAAGATTAATTCCCTAAGCCCGGATTCTGAGAAGGTCAGGGAAAAAGGGGAAAAGGCAAAATGGGGAAAAAGGTTGAGTGATAGCTAATTACTTTAAGGCCTTGCGCCCTTCTTTCTTTTCCCCGTTTCACTCTAAGTTGCGGGGAAGACCTTACCGGGGTTCATAATATTGTTGGGGTCAAAAGCTGCCTTGAGGCGTTTCTGTAAAGCTATAGCCCCGGCGGACAGCTCCAGGCCCAGGTAGGGGGCCTTGGTCAGGCCGATGCCGTGTTCTCCGGAGAGAGTGCCCTGGAGCCGACGCACCAGGGCAAAGATGTCCTCCACCGTGGGGCCTATCGCCTGTAGTTCCTCCCCCAGGTTGCGGTCATAAAGTATATTGACGTGAATATTCCCGTCTCCCGCGTGGCCGTAGCAGGGGATAATCAGCCCCCGGCGCCGGGAGATTTTGGCCAATGCGGCGATCAACTCCGGGATGGCCCCCAGGGGCACCACCACGTCTTCGCTAACTTTATGGGGTTTCACTTTCTTCAGAGCCGGGGAGACCACCTTCCGGGCCTTCCACAATTCTTCGGCCTCCGCCGGGGTCTGGGCCCGGAGTATCGGGTCGGCCCCCTGCTCCTCACAGAAGCGGGCCATGCGGGCCGCCCGCTCCTCCACGTCCCGGGGGTGGCCATCCAGGGCGATGAGCAACAGGGCCCCTGCTTTAGGAGGGACTTCAAAAGGTAGCATCTCCCGGACGCACCCCAGGGTGACCTGGTCCATGAACTCCAGGGCCGTGGGGGCCAAACCCGAGGCCAGGATAAGGCTCACCGCCTCGCCCGCGGCTTTGAGGGTCTTAAAGGCCGCGGCCAGGGTCTGCCGGGCCGCAGGCTTGGCCGTCAAGCGGAGGGTGATGCGGGTGATCACCCCCAGGGTCCCCTCGGAGCCCAAAAAGAGGCGGGTGAGGTCGTAGCCCACCACCCCTTTCATGGTGCGGGTGCCGGCATCGATGATCTCGCCGGTGGGCAGGACCACCTCCAGTCCCAGGACATAGTCCCGGGTGACGCCGTACTGCACGGCCACGGCGCCTCCGGCGCATTCGGCCACGTTGCCGCCGATGGTGCAGAACTCGGCGCTGGCCGGGTCCGGGGGGTAATAAAGCCCCTTTTCTTCCACCGCAGCTTTGAGCCTGCCCAGGATCACCCCCGGTTCCACCACCGCCACCAGGTCTTTGGTATCTATCTCCAATATGCGGTTCAGGCGGGTCAAGACCAATACCGCCCCGGCCTGGATGGGCACGGCCCCGCCGCTCCGGCCGGTGCCCGCGCCCCGGGGCACCACCGGGAACCGGTGTTCATTCGCCAACACCAAGATCCGGGAAATCTCCGCCGCCGACCCTGGGAAAACCACGGCGTCGGGCATATGGTCCAGGTCCGTGGCGTCGAAGGCATAGGTCCAGCGGTCCTCCGCCGCCGTAAGGACATGCTCCGGACCGACGATGGCTTTAAGTTCCTGAATTAGGTTTTCGGGAATCATCATGGTAGAGCCAAATATAAATGAGGCTGCAAAAAATTATAAAACTAAAAATTGAAAAAATCTCCCCGTCAACCCCGGCATTTTAGCGAGAAATTTATTAATTTCCGCAAAGAATCCGATTATTGCTAATAGCTAAATTCAGTATATTTACCCATATAAAAATACGCATTTTTACTAGTTTTAAAAGGGGGATTAATCACTATATATAATATCATAGGGAAGTAGTAGGAATTGCAGGAATGGAGGCCCAAGATGAGCCAGTGGATGATTGCCTTTTCTATTGGGTTGATGGTGGGAACGATTTTTGGAATTTTTGTTATCTGCTTACTGCAAATGGCAAAAGTGGGCGGACGTAGTATGGATTAGGGTAACTATCTAATATTTAACGATATGTCTGATAATGGGTGGTGATTTAATATCTGCCCGGCACGGAGCTATGTAGGCAGTAGCGCAGGTGCATGATCGACGCCGGCGGCAAGGACCGCCAGCGTGATTTCTCTAAAACTTCCTCCAAGATATGCCACTATCTTGGTAACTGGGTTGGGAAAAATTTTTCGCCACCTCTCCCGCCAAGTTTAACGCCGGTAAAAGTCCTCTCTTAGCGCAATAACTATCTTTTATTCAATATGATAGTCCGCATCTCCCTAGAATCAGCAATTTTGCCACATTTGCCACAAATTTAGGCTTACTACACTCTTCTATCTCGAGAACCGGCTTAGTATCATGGGCGCGGGCAATACGCTTTACTCCTTTCTCTCGGTCTGGGGCTTGATCAGCATGGATACCAAGGCCAGGCCTTCTCGAAAGAAACTGGCGGTCCGGAACTGGCAGGGAATGACAACCTTCCCGGTTTTGTCGATGAAGCCGAACTTGGGTGTACTTTTATCCTTGATCTTCGCCAGCCCTTCGGAAAAGCTCTCGGCCAGGTCGAATTGGGGCGGGATCGCCCAGTTGCCCCGGCGATCGATGAACCCCTCTCCTTCTGACGTAGTGGCCACCCGGGCCACACCTTCGTGAAAACCGTCGACATTTTCGAATATGGCGGGCACAATGATCTTACCCTGCCGGTCCATAAAGCCCTTTTTCGCCAAATTGCGCCGCCCCGGGCCCAGGAATACGGCCCTCCCCTGGGAGAAACCGCGGAACCGGGAGAAGCCCGGCCCCCGGGACTTAATGACCGCCTGGCCTTTCTTGTTGATCACCGCCCAACCTTTTACAGTTTCCACCACGGCCAACCCTTCCCGGAAGCTAAAGGCGTCTGCGAATCGGGGGGGAATCACCACCGTCCCTTCTTTGTCAATGTAACCCCATTTCTCGCCGATTTGCACGGGGGCCAGGCCTTCGGAAAAATCTCCGGCATACTTATACAGCGGAGGTATGACCCAGACCCCGCGCTGGTTGATAAAGCCTTTCTTGTGAGTTGACGGCACCTCCACCACAGCCAGGCCCTGGGAAAAATTCCCGGCCCTGGCAAACTTCGGCGGGATGACTTGCCGGCCCTGGCGGTCGATATAGCCGAAAAGGCCGTTAATATTATTATCGACCTGCACTGCGGCCCGGCCCTCGGAAAAGTCCTCCACGCGCACATACCGGGGGGGAATGACCATGACTCCGGTTTTGTCGATGTAGCCCCACTTGCCGTGGAGCTTCGCCGCGGCACGGCCTTCGGAAAAGCTCTGCACATCTTCGAACTTGAGAGGGATGACGATTTTGCCGGTGCGGTCGATAAAGCCGTATCTCTGCACCGGCTCCTGCTTTTCTATTTCCTTGAGTTCGGCCTCCATGTCGGCGGACAGCTGTTTCAAGGCGTTCATGGCCGCTTGATGTTCCGCGGCTTTCTGATCCGCAGCCTTCTGGGTGGTGGCGCCACAGGCCGGTAAGAGGAGCGCTATCAGCAAGAAGAGCACAACCTTTTTCATGGAGTGGCCTCGCAGAAGATTTATTGTCCCGCATCCCCACCAATTCCCGGCGGTTTGGCAGCGGTGAGGATATGCTTGGGACCGGCGATGGCGGTGATTTTATGAATTACCTTATCGAGAATCATGACCATAACTGACGGAAAAGAAAAAGATATTTGAAAAAATTATAAATGGCTCTCGGACTTGAATTGAGACTCTGGTAGTGTAATTTTGGTGGCCTAGGCGTGCCCATCCGTGCCCATCAACGTAAATTGAAACCTGTATTACGAAGAAGCGTGATGAGCGGGTTAGTGGCGAGTCCCTCATTGCTACAAATAAAAGGGATATTGGGTCGTTTAGCGCTACCGCTAAGTGTGCTTTCCTCAGTAACGATTGTAAGGTGAGGCTCAGGAAGTGTCGCCAAGGCAATGACGAAAGGGTCGGCTTTGTTCCTGCCAGTAGCAACGAGCTTCGGATATTTCGCCAGCAGAGTTGTCACTGCGTCTTGTATCTCCTCTACGAGATCGATAAAGAGATCAACCTCACGAACCTTGCACCAGCGGTAAAGTTCATCGTCTTGCTTCTCCAACTCAGTTAGTACTTCACGGGAAGCTCGGACAATCCCATTACGAATGAGAGAATCCATGTGGTCCCATACCGGACCGAATACATCAGGCGGATAGTTTCGCCACCATGCTGTAATAAGAGAACTTGTATCCAGGCTAAAAAGAGCTGTTTTAGGGATAATCATGCAACACCCAAGGAACGCTCAAGTTCAGGTAGGTGACGCAGCTTGATTCCCAAATAGCCGGATACGTCGGAGAGGGTGATGCGGTCGCGATAATATGACTGGATGACAAGTCGAGCAAAATTACCAAGTATACTGGCACATTTTCGGCCGACATTCTCACCGAAGTCTTTCTGTTTTTCTTTCTGTTTCTTCTTGAATGAAAGGTATTCAGCGAGGTATTCCGCGCGCTTCTGACGGTAGAACGCATCGCTGGCACGGCCGAGCGTGAGAAGGCGGCGAACGATTACCTCGCGACTGACACAATAGATATTGGCGAGCGTCTGTATATCCTGATCAGACCAATGCATGACATCTCGCGAAGCTCGTAGGAGAATCGGCTCATTCACAAGATACTGACGAGGCACGAGAGCTTCTCCGGCGACACCGTTACAAAACTCCTCGGTACGTTCGTCCATATCCGCACGGGAGCCATCCTCTTCAAAATCACAAATACTGCTCTGGCGAAGCATCAAATGACAAAGTTCATGCATCATGGAGAAAATTCGCGCGTTGGGCGTCTCGCCACGATTCACAGCAATAACTGGGAGAACGGTTTCGGCGAGTGCAAAACTGCGTACTTCGGAGGAAGGAATGCCCGATATCTGAAAAACAAGAATGTCAAGCGCCTCAAGACGTGTCTTCCACTCCCGGAAGGCGGCGTAGGATTTACGCCACTGGCATTGTGTCTCATGGGTGACGCCGAGGGCGTTGCGGATGCGAGTAGCGACGACCTCCGGATTGTCGAAAATGGTTGCGGTTAACGGGAAAGCTTTTAGCTTTTCGCCAAGTTCCTCAAAAAGTTCGAGCGCAACTTGACGACGTTCACTTGCTTGACGTAACTCAAACAGAAGGCGTGGCGAATAGATAAACGCAACCTCCCCTGGCAATCGTCGGAAATCGTGAGGGATTGTGAAATCAGGCGGAACCTCTGATAAGAAGAATGTACTGAGAGGGCGCTTGTAAATCTTAGCCACCTTGCGGAGCTGTATGACGGTAGGTTTGTCTTCGTTAGACTCCCAAGCCTCGACTTTCTCTTTTTTGACGCCTATTTTCTTAGCGGCTTCTGGAATGGAGAATCCAGCTGACTTACGAGCCCACGCCAGCAGCTTTGGATTCGCCTTTGCTTTAATTGAAGACATAATAGTTGTCTCCTATTATTCCAACAACCTCTCAGGCCGGGCTGGGTTAGCCGCTTTCCTCTTTTAAACCTGCATCTTCTGTTAGAAGACATGATAACACAAATTAGGCAGATGAAGTTAGGTTACCAGATTTTTGTCAGATCATTCTTTTTGAGAGATTGTATAATTCACACCATATTATGCTCCGCCAGGGAAAAGTAGCCATGCCTGCTGACGATGAGGTGGTCGTGGACCGTGATGTGCAAACTCTTGGCGGCCTTTACCAGGGTCCGGGTCAGCTCCCGGTCCGCGGCCGAGGGTTTGAGGCTGCCGCTGGGGTGGTTGTGCACCAGGATCAAAGCGGTGGCTTTGTGTTTCAGGGGCAGTTCCAAGACCTTCCGGGGGTAGACCACGGTCTGGTCCACGGTGCCTTGCTGGACGATCTCCTCGGCCATGATTTCGTTCTGGATGTTTAAGAAAAGCACCCGGAACTGCTCATCTTTGAGGACCCCCATGGCCGTGCGGCAGTAAGCCACCAGGGCGTCCAGGGAATTGATGGCCTGGCGCTTCAAGACCTCTGCTTTTAAGTAGTATTCAGCGCAGGCCTTGACCAGGTTGATGAGGACCGCGGAGTATTCCTTGAGGCCGGTGAATTCCATGAGGTCCTGGGGAGAGGCGTCCAGGACCTGGGTGAAGGAGCCGAAATGCCGGATCAGCCCTTTGGCCAGGGGCTTGACGTCGGAGTAGGGGATGGCGAAGGTGAGGAGCAACTCCAGGAGTTCGTAATCTTGAAGGGAGCCTCCCCCGCCTTGCAGGAAGCGGTTCCGGAGGCGCTGGCGATGGCCGTGGTAATGGTGTTTCTCCGGTTTGCCTTTTACTTGATCGCCCATGAGCACCACCCAAAACTCCAGGATTTTCATGTTTTTAATACTTATCCGCCGGGTTTGTCAATTTTTCTTAGAAGAAGCGGGGGGAGGGGCCAGGGACTAGAAGCAACAAACGGTGGGCAGAAAGCAACAAAGGCGGGGCCAGAGGCTCCGCCTTTGCTGAAAAACCTAAATGGTTGAGGAGGGGGTAAGGGTCTGTGACCCTTAGCCCCCTGCCCCAACCACAGATCGTTAATGTTCCTCAGCGCCCGCGGCGGCTTCCGCCATTTCCCGGCGCATATCCATATCGAAGAGCACCCGTTCCCGGGCCTTGTCGATCCCCAAAGCTTTGCGCTTCAGGTCGATGTGGGCGATCATCTTCTTGGCCATCATTTCCGGGTCGGCCTCGAAGTCCCACTTGCCGCCCAGCTCTTCTTCAATGCCCTTGAAGAGGTAGTCGGTCAAGATCTCGGAGCCGGTGGTGGGCCAGTTGACGCCAAAGAGGGTGTAGACCCCGGAAGCCACGAAGTACTGGCCGATGGCAATGGCCTTCTCGCTCATCCATTCGGGCGCCGCGCCCGCAGCCGGCAGATCGCTGATGTCCGTACCCAGGCCGCCGGCCTTGACGCAGGCCGTGGCAGCCATGAGGATCCGGGAGTTATCCACGCAGGCCCCCATGTGCAGCACCGGGGGGATGCCCACGGTTTCGCAGATTTCCGCCAGGCCCGGACCGCAGTACTTGGCCCCTTCCGGAGTGAGCAGGCCGTACTTGCCCGCGGCCATGGCCGCGCAGCCCGTGGAAAGGACGATGACGTCGTTTTTAATCAGCTCTTTAATGAGCACCATGTGGGAGGTGTCCTGGGCGGTGCGGCAGTTGTTGCAGCCCACCACCCCGGCCACGCCCCGGATGCGGCCGCCGATGACGTTGTCGTTCAGGGTGTAGTACGACCCCCGGATGGAGCCGCCCAACAGGTACTGGATGGTCTCATAGGAGAAGCCCACGACAGTGGGGCTGGATTCCTGGGGAATCATCACCGGCGCCTTGCGGTTGGGATAGTTGTCGATGGCCTCCCGGATGATCTTCCGGGCTACGTCCAGGGCATGGTGCTCGTCAAAGGGGATGTGTTCCGCCAGCGGCATCTTGGCCCGGTCGTCGGTGGTGATGATCTTGGTATGGTAGCATTGGGCCACGTTTTCCAGGGCCTGCATCTCGCATTGCACGTCCACTACCATGGCGTCCACCGCGCCGGTGATCACCGCCAGCTCCTGGTGCAGGTAGTTGCCCGCTACCGGTACGCCGTGGCGCATCAGGACTTCGTTGGCGGAGCAGCACATACCCGCCAGCTGGATACCTTTGGCGCCTTTGCTCTGGGCGTACTGAATCAACTCCGGCTCCTGGGCCGCCACGTAGAGCATCTCCGGGAGCAACGGCTCATGGCCGTGCATCACGATGTTGACATGGTCTTCTTTGAGCACCCCTAAATTGATCTCCCCGGCCACCGGCACCGGACAGCCAAAAAGGATGTCCTGGAGGTCGGTGGAGATCATGGACCCGGCCCAGCCGTCCGCCAGGGCGCAGCGGGTGGATTGTTTGATGAGGTTCTTGTAATCCTGATCCACACCCATGTGAGTGCGGTGCATCAGCTCCACCACCTCGATATCCACACCCCGGGGCACCACGCCCAATTTGCGCCAGATCTCCTGGCGTTTCTTGGGGGCCCGGCGCACGTAATTGATTTCCCCATCCTGCTGGCCGAATTCCGCCAGGACCTTGGGGCCTAATTCCTTGGCGATCTCTTCGGCAGAGCGGGGTTTGGCGTCGTCGCCTTCACCTTCCATGACGGGCACGTCCCAATCCTTGGCCACCCGGCGCAGCTTGGTCATGTCCTTGATCTGGTAGCCCTGGGTGCGGCCGTTGGCCACTTCGATGAAGAGCTTGGCTACGCCCCGGGCGTGGTCGCTGTGCGCGGAAGTGCCCGCGGCCACCATGCGCGCGAAATTCCGGGCGACGATGGTTTCGGCGGTGGCGCCGCACAGACCCATGCGCTTTTTCTTCTCTTCGGGCATCTCTTCCCCGGGCTTCTTCTTGGGGGGCGGCACCCGGCAGGGTCCCTGGGCGCAGATACGGCAACACGCGCCCTCAATGCCGATGGGGCAGGGCTTCATGGTCTTGGCCCGGTCAAAAATGGTTTCCACGCCCTCCGCCTGGGCCTTCTTGAGCAACTCCTGGGCCGCGGGGTCCATGGTTAGTTTGTCCAGGTCTAATTCAGCCATATTAAACTCCTTATTTCAACAGGTTATCGCCAAGGTAACTAAAAGTATCCTACTTATACTTATTATCATTTATACAAAATTATGACAAGCGAAATAGAAACCCTAAATATGCTGCGTCAGGGATTTTTCCGGCAGCAGCAGTCGTCCTAGCTCTGGTGGGGGTGGAGGTCCTGCACCGTCTGCTTGACCCGGTCAATTTCTCCCCGTTTATACTGGTTGCCAAAATTTTTTTCCGCCCCCCCCTCACCCCAACCCTCCGCTGGGGGGAGAGGGGATAAGAGGAAAAAAATTTTGGCAAGTCCTATAGATTCTCAGGATAATCGGAGTTGGACCACAGAGACATTGTGGTATTCTCTTGTCTTCCAGGACCCATAATGCCTCTGTGGTGCCTAAATGCTGCCCTGAAGATCAGGAACAGCAGCCGTAGAATTTATCCTGCAGCGCCGCGGCTATGCTTTGGGCGTTGGCGCTGATCTCCGCCTCCGGGACTTCGTCGATGCCGAAGGGGTTGCCGGCGTAGTTGCTCATCTTATCCGTGAAGACCACTTCGGGTTTTAATTCCGGGAAGGCCGCCTTGGTGAGGCGGGAGCAACAGGCCATGCCGCAGCCGTCCAGGATCAGCACCTTGGGGGCGCGCTTAATCAGATCCCGCATCCCCCCGCTTTTTTCTAGTAAGCCTCCGTGGCAGATGCGCACCGTTTTCTCCGGCAATAGCCGGTGACCCATAAAATTAGCGGCCCGCCGCGCGGTTTCTCCTTTGAGACACATGCCTTCGCAGCAGAGAATGGCATCTTTGGGAGGACCCGCGGACTGTCTTCGGGCATATTCCAGACCGGCTCCGCAAGACTGGTGCGATAACTCGATGTGAATGGTGTCAGTCATGATTTTTCTCCTTGAGTAGAAATTGTTTGAGGTGCGGAACCCGAAGCGCTTCGGTTTTGCCGGTTAAGACGAACCAGCCTTGGAGAGAGTTACAGGACCTGGGGGGAGAACCGGCAGAAAAAGAGATGGGAGAATCGGTATGGGGGTTGGGGGTAGATCAGGCAGGGTGATTAATTGGCGGCGGAGAGTGGTTCACCGATCAAGGCAAGGGCCTGCCTCTTTTCCCGGGTGGGCTTGTTCCTCCAGGATGGCCTTGAGCTGTTTCCGGGCCCGGTGCAGCCGGACTTTGACATTCTCCAGGGAAATCTCCAAAAGCTCGGCGGCCTCCTGATTGGTGTGCTGCTTGATGTCGCACAGGAAAATTATCTGGCGCATGGGGTCCGGTAGAAGTTTGAGCTGATCCTGTACCCAGAGGCTCAGCTGGTATTGTTCCAGCTGTTTTTCCAGGGAGGTTGCCTCCTGAGAGGCCCCGGCGGTGTCATCATCAAAGGGGATGAGATTTCTCTTGGCGCGGCGGAAATGATCCTGGCAGAGATTGGCGGCGATCCGGAAAATCCAGGAAGAAAGTTTCTCTTGGTCTAGCAGTGTCTCTAAATTAAGGAGAACGCGCAGGAAGGTCTCCTGCACCAGGTCGTCGGCGGCCCAACGGTTCTTCACCTTGGCCAGGATGAAATGGCGGACGCGATCGTAGTATTGATCATAGACCTCGTAAAAATCCACGCCCCGTTCTCCTCAGGGCTTTTCCCAACACGGCCGCCCGGTATTCTCCAGGGCGCCAAAGACGTCTTGTTCCTCTAATTCCATGGTTTTCCGGACATGATTGCCCATCAACATCCCCAGGCTGTTTTTGATTTTGTTGGCAATCTCCATGGCCTGGAGAATATCGCCGGGATCGAGGCCCAGCTTTTGGGCCTGCTGGTAATAATAGTTGAAGCAGGGCATGCAATTGGCGGCCATAGAGGCCCCCAGGCTCACCAGCAGTTCCGTCTTCTTATCCATGGTGTTCTCCTTGAAGCAGGTATTGGGTTAGGACGGTCAAGGTACGTTAAAAGTTACAATAAATCTCGGTTGAGTAGCGAAAAAAGCAAATATGAGGGAATTCAGAGGAGGATAAACGAATTTCCGCTGACGGCCTTCCCAGGCTCAGGGCTGGGGCGGAGCCGGATGGGCCACCCGGAAACCTATGTAGCCGTCGGCGTAATCGGGGGGCGCGGATTGACGGGCCGCACAGCGCAGGTCCCGGGCCGAGGAAAACCAGGAGCCGCCTTTAAGGATTCTCAGGATTTTGGGTTTAAAAGGCCCTCCGGAACCCGGAGGCTGGTAACGGTCCAGACACCATTCGGCCACGTTCCCGGCCATATCGGAGAGGCCGAAGCCGTTGGGGGGAAAGGAACCCACCGTGGCGGTGAAGCGGAAGCGGTGTTGGGAGAGATCATTGGTGCGGCAATTGGCTTTGAGCTTGCCCCCGGCCTCGGGAGCCGCGTCGCCCCAGGGAAAAGGTGCCCCCTCCCGTCCCCCCCGGGCCGCGGCTTCCCATTCCTGTTCCGTGGGCAGCCGGTAAGGCTGGCCGCTGACCTGTGTGAGCCACTGGCTGAAGGCCACTGCGTCTTGCCAGGTGACGCCCACCACGGGTTGTTTGGGAGCGTTGAGGTTTCTATCCTGCCAGTAAAGGGGCGGCCGATGGCCGGTGCCCTTGAGAAAGCGGGCATATTGGGCGTTGGTGACTTCCGTCACCCCCAGATAAAAGGGTTTCAGCTTCACCCGGTGGGGCAGGGCCTCGTCGGCATAACGGCCGGGTTCATTAGCGGGGGAACCCAGGAGATAAGTCCCTCCGGGAACGAGGCGCAGCTTGATGCCCTGGGTTTCCAGGGTTTCCTGGGAGAGGGCCGGGATGAGGCAAATAAGGGTTGCTCCCATCACCAGAAGCAACATGATTAGTAGCCGGGTTTTGGGTTTTGGGTTTTCCATCTCTGATAGTTTATCGGGTTGCTTCATATTTTCAAGATAGCCTAACAAATTAGATACTTGTAATATTTTCAATTATAGCAGAGAACATCCAATAACCTAACCAATTTGAATTTTCGCGGGGATTTCCCGATAAGTTCATTATCTGGCATAGGAAGGAACACTTAAATAAATCAAACATATAATGATGTTAGCTTTTATATATTATATTTATGAACGATAACCGACGGGTAAAAATATTAGAAAATTATAATAATTACGAGCCTCCTAAATGGGTTCTAAAGACGGTATCGCGTTTGGTTAACGGTATCCCGAAGAACTACTTGAACGGTCTTAAAATTATTTCATTAAGTAATACTGAGGGACTTAATCATCGCCGTAGACGTCAAAAAACATACTCTAGAAAACGAAAAGTTGCCATCCAAGAATGCCGGGGTTTATATTACCAAAAATGGCAAAAGAGGTCTGCCTATATTGAGTTATTTGTTGATAAAATAATTCAAGATTGCCCAGCTATAATTATCTTGATCCCATTTTTTAAAGATCTTATATTTTCTGAAATTATCTACCATGAACTAGGTCACCATATTCATAAGACCAATGCACCGGAATACAAAGAACGTGAAGACGTTGCCGAAGTTTGGAAAAACAGGTTGAAGCTCCTTTATTTTCGTGACCGGTACTTTTATTCAAAACTGGTGTTTGTTCCTTTAATGATTCTTACGAGGGCGATCATCAAATTATTAAGAATTATTCAACGAAGTCTAAAGACTGTAATTCCAGCAAGGACATAGGATTTCCTCAAATCTTAACACAACTCCACGGCCCGCCGGCAGCCGGTAAAGTACAGGGCTAGGCGGATATCTTCCAGCCTTATGCCCTTCATCCTGGCTACCATCTCCCGGTAGGCCAGGAGTTGGGGCCGGTATTTCTCCGTTTCCCCCCGGATAAAGTCCTCCCAATCTTCCTTACTTCCCGGGCGGGAGGTCTTGTAGTCCACAATCCACCAGTTCCGCCCATCAAAAGCCAAAAGGTCGATCTGGCCCCGGCGCAGGCGCCCCGCCCCGGCGTCTTCTTCCAAAAGCCACTCGCTCAACGGCGGCGTCTCGGCCTCCAGGAGTTCCACTAAAAAAGAGTCCCGGCGGCAGGCTGAGGCTTCCGCCAAGATCTCCGGGGCCAGGCGGGCGGCGGCCTCCGGGGCCAAGCCTTCCTGGCGCAGGGCGGCAGCCATGGACGCGGAGGAAGGCAGAGCCTCTCCTTTGCTTAAGGTTTCCATTAAGCGATGGGTCACCTCCCCCCGGATTTTTGGGGTATCGTCGCCGCCACTACTACTTGATACCTCATCACCGTTAAAAGGATATGTTTTCTGTAACGAACCTTGTGTTCGCTCAGCGTCCAGGGCGAACACGAGGTTCGCCCCTACGCCTGCGACCGCCCCGGCTTGCTCCGCCAGTTGGGAGGGAAATTCCATTTGATAAGGCAGGGCCTCCCGGCAGACCTCCAGGGGCTGGGGGAGTTCCCGGGGTTTCGGGGGCGCAGGGGTTAAGGCCGGGACCTCCGAGACCAGTTCCACCCGGATTTCCGGTTCCGGCCAGACCGCCCCGGACCCGGCGCCAGGAGCCTCCGGGCGGTAATGCTGCCAGAGCCAACCCAGGGGGCTGTTACCGGGAGGTTTAAACTCCCCTTGTTTATTTTGGTTGAGCACCCCGGAGAGCGTCAGCCCTCGCCGGGCCCGGGTGACGGCCACGTAAAAGACCCGGCGGGCTTCCTCCAAAATCCGCCGTTCCTTCAAGGTGCGGAGTAAAACATAAAGGGAGCTTTGTTTTTCCTGGAGGTAGGGCCGGGCCAGGGCCAGGCCGTGGACCCGGCTGCCGGGAATCTCCTCCAGGAGAAAAGGCGGGGTTTTGCTTTCATTTTTCAGAGGCTGCCAATCCAAGAAAGGAATAAACACCTGGTCATATTCCAGACCCTTGGCCCCGTGCACCGTGAGCAATTCCACGGCCGCGTCCTGGGCCCGGGGGTCCGGGGGTTGAAAGGCCTCCGGCAGATTGAAGCCGGCCTGGGTGAAGGTGGCCTCCGGCAGCCCGGCTTCCCCGGCCGCCAGCAGGTCCAGGTAGGCCCGGGCATTGGCTACCCCCGGGGGTCCCTCCAGGGCCGCCAGGCCCGGCCAGGCGTCTGCTTCGTCCAAAAATCCGGTGATGATTTCTCTTAAGGGCCGCCGCCCCACCCAGGTCCGGGAGATAAGCAATCCCTCAATGATGTTTGCCAGGTCCGGGGGACAAAGGCTTTCTCCGGCAAAACGGCGGAGCTTGCCCGGCCACAGGTCCCCGGGAGTAAGGGCTACCTGGGTCAAGAGGCCCAGAGAAACCCGGACCCAGGGACCTCGCAAAACCCCGGCCCAGGCGGCTTCGTCCTGGGGCCGGACTAAGGCCCGGGTGAGGTTGTGGAGATGCTGCACCACCAGGGAGTCTGCGAGCTTCAGACCTTCTTTCACCTTGAGGGCCAACCCCGCGGCCTGAAACGCGGTTAAATAGGTGCGCAGGTGGGTGCGGGCGAAAAGAAGGATGCCGATCTTTTCGTCATTTTGCAGATCAGCCGCGGCCTGGGCCACCTGCCGGGCCAACCAGCGGGCCTCCGCCTCCCGGGCGGCATCCTGGCTCTCTCCGGAAAACAGCGCCAGTCTGGGGGGGGCGCTATCTCACGCGTCCGGCCCGGGAGTGGCGGCATGAAACTCCACCCCTTCCGGGCTGGCCCCGGCCATGACCGTCTCCCCGAAGACCCGGTTGGCCCAGTTGATCAAAGTGCGGGAGGACCGGAAATTGGCGGTGAGCCTTAAGGGTTCCAGGGGAAACGTCCCGGCCCCGGCACAGGGCAGGCCCCGGCGGGAGGCCTGAAAGAGGCGCACCTTGGCCTGGCGCCAGCCGTAGATGGACTGCTTGGGGTCCCCCACCACCATCAGGGTGCGGCCGGCCGCCTCCTGCCAGCCGGC